>Ga0256407_10000477_pt1 | contig 95698 bp, 70 predicted proteins | sample RumenRJG_04DNA_FD_193489 | JGI IMG/M metagenome (GOLD analysis project Ga0256407, IMG submission 193489) | Bovine rumen microbial communities from Lethbridge, Alberta, Canada - RJG_04 | ecosystem: Host-associated > Mammals > Digestive system > Stomach > Rumen | place: Canada: Alberta... | reverse complement strand
AGCCGTCGTACGCCTGCCTCGCCTCGCGTTTCCCCTACGGCGAGCGAATCACGGCAGCGGGGCTCGAGCGCGTGGAACGCGCCGAGCGGTGGCTGCGCGATGCGGGGCTTGGGCTCTCGCAGCTGCGCGTGCGCTCTCATGGAGATCTCGCGCGTATCGAAGTGTCGTCGGGCGATATTTCGCGCCTTGCCGCGCACGCAGCCGAAATATCAGCGGCGTTAAAGGAATTCGGCTTCGCCTACACCGCGCTCGATCTCCAAGGCTACCGCACGGGAAGCCTGAATGAGACGCTTGAAAGGAATGAACCGCAGGCAAGCGCTAATAAGAGTCTTGCTCCTAAAGAAAAAGAGATCAGTAAATGATAGAAGGAATTTGCAGAGAAGAAGCGCTCGCACTCCTGAAGCCAGTACGGCGTAAGGAATTGCGCGCGCGCGCGCACGAAGTAACTGAGCGATGCGTGGAAAAACGCTTCGACTTCTGCTCGATCATCAATGCCCGTTCGGGGCGTTGCAGCGAAAATTGCAAATGGTGCGCGCAATCGGCGCACTGGAAGACAGATTGTGAAACCTATGGCTGGGTGGGCACCGAGGCGTGCGTGAAGGCGGCGCAGGAGGCGGCGGCGAACGGCGCCGACCGCATCGGCATCGTCACGTCGGGCAGATGCCTTTCACACGAGGATGTGGAGAAGGTATGCGCGGCCCTGCGCGCGATGCGCACGGCCGTGCCCGAAATCTGTCTCTGCGCCTCGCTTGGGCTCCTTTCGGAAGATGACCTCGCGAAGCTCAAGGCCGCAGGACTCCAGCGCGTACACTGCAATCTTGAAACGGCACCTTCGCTCTTTCCCGCGCTCTGTTCCACGCACACGACTGCGGATAAGTTGGCCACGATCCATGCGGCGAAGCGGCTTGGTTTCCAAATCTGCTGCGGTGGCATCATCGGCATGGGCGAGACCGACGAGCAACTCGTGGAATTCGCATTCGCGCTGAAGGAAATCGCGCCGGATTCAATCCCCGTCAACGTGCTGCATCCGATTGAAGGAACGCCACTCTATGAACGTGGCATCCTTGATCCGGAGCGCGTAGTCGATTCAGTGGCGGTGCTGCGCCTTGTCAATCCATCGACTCCACTTCGTTTCGCTGGCGGGCGACGCGACATGAGCGACGAGACGGCGGCGAAGTGCATCTACGTGGGGATGTCCGCCGGCATTGCGGGCCCCCTTCTCACGACCCCTGGTGCGGATTTCGACGACGATCGTTCTCTTGCCGTCCGCGCAGGCTTTTCCGTCGGTCGGAAATGAACGCGTTGATGTTACTTTTTACATATTCAAGCACCAGAACCCTGCCGACGTTTCAGCATTTGTAAGGTCTGACGCGACAAAGCATGTTTTGTTTCATTGGCACGCCTTGTGCTATTCTCCCTGCATCGCCGCGATGGACGCGGCGACAAGGAAAGAAAGATGAAACTGATCATAGCCTACATCCAACCGGAAAGGTTGAATGCCGTGAAGCAGGCGTTGTTCGCCCGCGAAATCTACAAGATGTCCGTCACCAACGCGCTCGGGTGCGGAAAGCAGGGAGGATACCTCCATCTCTATCGAGGCGCGGTGGAGGAAGTGACGCTCCATAAGAAGATGCGCCTTGCGATCGCCGTCAACGACGCCTTCATTGAAAGGACGATCGATGCTATCATCGAGGGTGCGCGCACGGGCGACATCGGCGACGGAAAGATCTTCGTGCTGCCGATGGAGGAGTGCGTGCGCATCCGCACCGGCGAACGCGGCCCGAGCGCGATTGGCTAGAAAATGATTTGGACCTGAGACGTGAGACTGGAGACGAGGTGGTATCTCGCGTCTAACGTCTCATGTCTCACGTCAGGAATTCAACTGGAGAAAACCAAATGACACCTGAAATCACAGCACCTGCAGTGCAAACCAACCTCAACGTCGTCTGGACGCTCATCGCGGCCATCCTCGTCTTCATGATGCAGGCGGGCTTCGCGCTCGTCGAGACAGGCTTCACGCGCGCCAAGAACGCGGCGAACATCATGATGAAGAACCTCATGGACTTCGCCGTCGGCTCGCTCGCATTCTACATCCTCGGCGCCGCGCTCATGTTCGGCGCCACGAAGGCTGCGGGCTGGTTCGGCTGGGGCGGACTCGGCATGCCGACTCTCGCCAACGGCGAAGGGGCATGGGACTGGACGTTCCTCTTCTTCCAGACCATGTTCGCCGCGACGGCCGCGACGATCGTCTCCGGCGCGGTCGCGGAGCGCATCGAGTTCAAGAGCTACCTCATCTATTCGGTTATCATCTCGGCGATCGTCTATCCCGTGAGCGGACACTGGATGTGGGGTGGACTTGCGGGCGAAGCGTCGCAGGGCTGGCTGGAGAAGCTCGGCTTCCACGACTTCGCCGGTTCCACGGTCGTCCACTCCGTCGGTGGCTGGATCGCGCTCGCAGGTGCCATCGCGCTCGGACCGCGCATCGGCAAGTACCGCCACGACGGTAAGGCGAACCCGATTCCCGGACACAGCCTCGTCCTCGGCACGCTCGGCGTGTTCCTCCTGTGGATCGGTTGGTTCGGCTTCAACCCCGGCAGCTACACGGCCGGCGTCGGCTCCATCGGACGCGTCGCCATGACCACGAACCTCGCCGCCTGCGCCGGCACGATCGCCGCGCTCGTCACGGCGTGGATCATCATGGGCAAGCCCGACCTCACGATGGCGCTCAACGGCTCGCTTGCGGGACTCGTCGCGATCACTGCGCCCTGCGACCTTGTGACGGCAAACGCCGCCATCGTCATCGGACTCATCGCCGGCGTGTTCGTGGTCCTCTCCGTGTTCGCGCTCGATCGCGTCCACATCGACGATCCGGTCGGCGCAGTCTCGGTCCACTGCGTGAACGGCGTGTGGGGCACGCTCGCCGTCGGCCTCTTCGCCGCGCCGACCACATGCGGCTACGGCAACGAGTTGGTCGGCCTCTTCTACGGTGGCGGCTTCAAGCTCCTGGGCGTCCAGCTCCTCGGCGCGGGCGCAACGGCCGCCTGGGCGTTCAGCACGGGCGCTGCAATTTTCTTCACCTTGAAGAAGTTCGGCATCCTGCGCGTCTCGCCGAAGACCGAACTGAAAGGCCTCGACCTCGTCGAACACGGACAGGACGCCTACGCTTCCTTCCAGTTCTTCAGCAACACTTGAGAAATGTTGCCAATATTGCCGATGTTGCCAGTTTCAATTACCAATACCAATTGGAAATTGGCAACATTGGAACTGGAAACAATTCCTCACTGGCAACATTACCCAACCATTCAACCTTGACCAAACTCCAATGAAAACCCAAACCCTAACCTCTCTTCTTGCTTCTGCCGCGCTCGCGTTCTCCGTCGGCGCGGCCGAGACAAACGAACTGGAGAAGACCGACGACGTCGGCCTGAAAATCGAGGCGTCCATGGACGTACTGAGCGACTATGTCTGGCGCGGGACAATCTGCAACGGCAATCCCGTCTGGCAGCCAAGCGTCACGCTCGGCTACGACGCGGGTGACCTCGGTGCCGTCTCGGCAAATGTCTGGCAGAGTTACGATCTCACGCACAAGCGAGGGACGTCCAACACCAGCCGCCGGTCGTGCGGACTGCAGGAGGTTGACTATACGCTTTCCTACGCCAACTCAATCGGTCCTGTGGGACTTGAGGCCGGTCACGTCTGGTACACCTTCCCGAACAACAACGGGCACAGCGACCAGGAACTCTACGCGACCGTCTCGTACAAGAACGACATCGCAACGCCCACTGCAACCGCCTACTGGAACTATTCAGATTCGGCTGGGACGGACGTCTCTGCGGTCTACTTCTCATTCGGGCTTTCCCGTGACTTCAACCCGATTGACAAGTTGACCCTCACACCGAAGGCGGAAATCGGCTTCGGCGACCATGCCTATACGGACTCGTCCGGCGGCACGGAACTGACCGACCAGACCATCGGCCTTTCGGCCAGCTACGCGATCACAGAGTGGTTCTCCGTTGGCGCGCAGATCAACTACACATGGACGCCCTCGCACACCCTGCGCCACGAAGGTTACATGGGAGAAGGCAAGCACCAGATTCTCTGGGGCGGCGTCAACGCAACGATTTCTTTCTAGCCAAAGAAAATCCTGGCCTGCGGCGGCGGTTTTCGTATTTGCACCGTCGCCGCAGGCCTTAACTCGAGTTGACAAATTCGAACTATGGAAGGATTCTACAGAATCGCAGCCGCGTCGCCACGTCTCCATTTGGGCGATCCGGCGGCGAACGCGAAGGAACTCGTGCGGCTCGCAAAGGACGCCGCCAAAGACGGCGTCGCCGCGATCGTGTTTCCCGAGTTGTGCCTGACGGGCTACACCTGCGGCGACATGTTCTTCCGCGACGAGCTTCTCGCCGCAGCATCTGCGGCGGCGGAGACCTTCGCCGCGAAAACAGTGAATCTGCCGCTCGTCTCCATCGTCGGCCTGCCGGTCGCGGAAGGACCCGCCATCTACAACGCGGCGGCCGTCGTCCATGGTGGCAAGATCGTGGGCATTGTTCGCAAGCGCGCCCTGCCGAATTACGGCGAATACTACGAGCGGCGGCAGTTCACGCCGGCGCCCGCCGACGAACCTCTTTCCATCTTTGACGTTGGAGGATTCTGGCTCGGCGTTGAGATATGCGAAGATCTCTGGACGCCCGTTCCGCCGAGTTCGCTGATGGCGGAAGGCGGCGTCGACGTGGTGTTTAACCTCTCCGCCAGCACGGACTTCCTCGGCAAGTCGCAGAGGCGCCAGTCGCTCGTCGAGCAGCAAAGCCTGCGATTGGGGTGCGCCTACGCGATGGCGTGCGCCGGTTCGGGGGAGTCGAGTGCAGATGCGGTTTACGGCGGATGTCCAGTCATTGCCGTAGAAGGACGGACCGTCGCCGCGGGCAAGTTGTTCAACGGCGCGCCGCAGATCGTCGCGGCGGACGTCGATGTCGCCGCCGCACGGCACCGGAGGAGAAGCACGTCGTCCGTCTATTGCTCGCACCCCATTCCCGGCGTCCGCCGACAGCTGGTCACCCTCACCGCCAAGCTGCCCTCAGCAACGCCATCCGCCGTCTCCCGCTCGCCCTTTCTGGACGAATACGGGGAAGACCGCTGGTGGCGGAGTCTTCTCGACATTCAGGCGGCGGGACTCGCGCGGCGGATGGCGAGCGCCGCCATTGGACGGCTTGTCGTGGGCGTGTCCGGCGGCGCGGACTCCGCGCTCGCGCTTCTGGGCGCTTCGGCGGCGCTCGACAGGATAGGGCTTGAGCGTGACAACCTCCTCGCCGTCGTCATGCCGGGTTTCGGCTCGACGAAGACCACGCAGGACCGGGCCGTCGCGCTCGCGGAGGCCGTCGGCGTGTCCGTGCGCGTCGTCGACATCCGCGAATCGTGCCGCAAACACCTCTCCGACATCGGACACGTCAAGGGCGTCCACGACATCGCCTACGAGAACGCGCAGGCGCGGGAACGGACGCAGGTCCTGATGGACCTCGCGAACATGGAGCACGCGCTCGTCGTCGGCACGGGCGACCTCTCAGAGATCGCCCTCGGGTGGAATACCTACAACGGCGACCACATGAGCATGTACCAGATCAACGCCTCCGTGCCGAAGACGATGGTCCTCGCCGCCCTGCGCCTGGTCGCAAGCGAATCTGAAGAGCCGCTTGGCGACCTCCTGCGCCAGATTGCCTCCGCGCCGATCACGCCTGAACTCCTTCCCGGCGCCGCGGCCAACGATTCGGAGACACGGCTCGGGCCTTACGAGCTCCACGACTTCTTCCTCTTTCATTATCTGGTGGACGGGGCTTCGGCGGACAAGTTGCGCGAATTGGCGCGGATTGCATTTGCCGGCGAACATTCGCGCGAAGAGGTCGATAGCACGCTCGCCAAGTTCATCAGACGTTTTCACGCGGCCCAGTATAAGCGCAACTGCGTTCCCGACGGCCCGAAAATCACGCTTTCCCTCTCCCCTCGCGCCGATTGGCGGATGCCAAGCGACATGTGATGCAGTTTTGGGCGTCCCGTGGTAAACTATCCGCCGTGCTGACACCCTACGGTGATGGTCGCCGAGCTCAATACTGGCGGAAGGCCGTCGTGGACTCGGCAATTGCATGTGCGCACGGGGTTTGATATACTTTTCCGCCATGAAAAAGACATTGTTTAGCGCCCTGTCGCTTGCCTGTGCGGCGAGCTGTGTTCTCACCTCCGCCGCAGCGGGCACTTCCGCCGCAGACGGCGTTCCCGGTCGTCCGCCGCAGGAGTCGCCGCATCAGCGCGGCTTCGTGGTGGTCACGGACTACGTGGCCGCAGACGGCAGGACGGACGTCTCCGACGCGCTCCAGGGGCTGATCGAGGCGAATCCGAACCGCACGCTCTACTTCCCCGACGGCACGTATCTGCTCGCCAAGCCCATCGCCACCCCAGCGGCGCCGCGCAGAAGCGTGGACCTGCAGCTGTCGAACTACGCCGTCCTCAAGGCCGCGCCGGGATGGTCCGGCACCGAGGCGATGGTGCGCCTCGGCGGCATCCATCCCGCGAACGACATCCGCACGCCGGGCAGCTGCTACTCCCTCTCGGGCGGCATCATCGACGGCAGCGGCGTGGCGAAGGGAATCTCCATCGACTCGGGGCGCGAGACGAAGGTGCGGTGCGTCTCCATGAAGAACGTGCTCGTGGGCCTGCACATCAAGCACGGCGCGAACTCCAACTCGTCCGACTGCGACATCTCCGACGTGAACATCGTGGGCAACAACGCCCCCAATTCGATCGGCGTGTTCATCGAGGCGCACGACAACACCCTCAGCAACATGCGCATCTGCGGCGTCAACATCGGCGTGAAGCTCACGGGCGGCGGCAACTTGATGCAGAATATCCATCCGCTCAGCGGTCAGGGACCGAACAACGTGGGGTTCATGGACCTCGCTTCCAACATCTACCGTTGCTGCTACAGCGACCACTTCGACGTGGGTTTCATTCTCGCCGGCCGGAGCGTCCTAGACAGTTGCTGGGCGTGGTGGTACAGCGACGCCGTGCATGGCAAGGACGCACGGCGCATCGCCGTGAAGTGCCCCGGCGCGTTCACGGCGCACATCACCAGCATGAGGATCGGGTTCAGGGGGATGAAGGGCACGAACGTGGTACTTGAAGCGGCACGGCCCGGCGGCGACGGGTTCTTCATGTTCCCGATTCTCGACGAACGGCTGGTGAACGAGACGGAGAAGTCGTATCTCAGGCATCTGGTCAGGTCGCGCCAGCTGATTGGCAAGTAAAGCCGGGCGTTGTGGTTTCATTGTAGGATAGACCTGCTATCCCGGAAAATCCGGAATAAGAGATACACGTTTCGTGCCGTCTTGACATACCCTGCGGGGGTATGGTATAATACGCGCGTTTTTGGACCAACGAGGACAACCGGTGAAAAGACGTACAGAAGACGTGACGGCGCTCCAGCTGCGGCTGAAGAAGATCGTCGGGCAGCTCAACGGCGTGCAGAAGATGCTCGAGGCGGATGCGCCGTGCGAGGACATCCTCACGCAGCTCAACGCGGCGAACGGGGCGCTCCACCGCCTGTCGCTCATCATCCTCGACGGGCATCTAAGGCACTGCGTGCGCGAGGGCATCGAGAGCGGAAACGCCGACGAGACGATCGAGTCCTTCGCCGAGGCGCTCGAGAGCTTCGCGAAGATGGCATGATTTCACAAAGGAGAAAAGGACAATGTTGGAAATAGCCAAGTCGTTTGGCCACGTGTTCGCCATGATGGCGCCGTGGCTCGTGTTCGGATTCCTCATGGCGGGCGTCATCGCGGTGTGGATACCGCGCAACTGGGTCAACCGCATGATGGGCGGGCGTTCGGGTTTTGGCGGTGTCCTACGCGCCGTCGCGATCGGCGTGCCGCTGCCGATCTGCTCGTGCGGCGTGCTGCCGATTGCGACCGGACTGCGGAAGCACGGCGCCGGCAAGGGGCCCACTGCGGCGCTGCTCGTCTCGACGCCGCAGACGGGAATCGACTCGATCCTTGCGACCTACGCCCTGATGGGGCCGGTGTTCGCGGTGGCGCGTCCCGTGGCCGCCGCGCTCACGGGCATTCTCGGCGGCGTGGTCGTGGCGGCGGTCGGCGGCGAGGATGCAGAGTCCGCCGCCGTGGAGGACGCCCCCGCCGGCTCGCGGGGGATCAAGGCCATTTTCTGGCAGGCGTACCGGCGGCTGCTCGGTTCCGTCGCGAAACCGCTCGCCATTGGCCTCGTGATTTCCGCGCTCGTGACGGTGCTCGTGCCGGACAACTTCTTCGCGGACGCCTTCCACGGCAGCGACTGGATCGCAATGCCCGTGATGGCGCTCGTCGGCTTTCCGATGTACGTCTGCTCCACGGCGTCGATCCCGATTGCCGCCTCGCTCGTCGCGAAAGGCGTCTCCCCTGGCGCGGCGTTCGTGTTCCTGATGGTGGGGCCGGCGATGAACGCGATGTCGCTTACGACCGTTTCCGCGCTGTTCGGACGCAAGGCCGCCGCCGCATACGTGACCGTGATCATCGTTGGGGCGATTCTCTGCGGCGTCGCGATAAATCTCATCCCGAACGCCCTTCCAGCCTCGGCTGCGGCCGCTTCGTCGCACCATGCTCTTGGAGTAGTCCACTGGGCATCGGCCGCCTTCCTCGCCGTGATGATGGCCTACAACCTCGTGCGTCCCCTCCAGATGGGCCACAAGCACGGCGGCAAATAATGATTACGACCTACGTCATCGGGTGCATCGCGCTCATCATCAAGCCGGGACCGGACTTGATGTGTACGCTTGCCACGGCCATCTCCGACGGCAAGGCCCGCGCCTCAACGCTCATGGCCGGACTTGTGCTTGGCTGTTGGCTATGGATCTGGCTTCTCGCAGCAGGGGTCGCGTCGTTCTTCACATCCCACCCAACGGTGATGACGGCGATCCAACTCGTCGGCATCGTCTACATCGGCTACTTGGCGTTCGGCTCGTTCAAGGAGGCGTATACGGGATTCGGACAACGTGGCGAAAACGCGATCAACCCGGCGACGGCAAAAGGGTGGCGGCTCGTGGGACGCGGCGTGTTCATGGCGATGTCGAATCCGCTCACGATACTCTTCTTCCTCGCGTTCCTGCCGAACTTCACGCAACAAGAATCAACGTTCCCGCCCGCCGTGCAGGTGTTGTTCCTCGGCACGCTTTTCTGTGCCCTCGTGCCGTTCATCTACTTTCCAATCATCCTCGCCGCCGATTTCTTCCGCGCACGCCTGCTCGGTTCGGCAAAGGCCACGGCCTGCCTCAAGCTCGTCTCGGCGCTCATGCTCGCCACCGTCGCGCTCATCCTCCTCACGCAAGTCAAGTTCCGCTAGGCACATTACAAGAATATGGCATTGTAGCCGAACGGCGTTACAAGAATTGTAAAGAAACGGGGCGGGAGGGTGCTGCTCAGCCGCTTGGCATGGGTTGTGCTACGTTGCATCTGATATGCAACGAATACACGACATCTACCGTCCGACGGAGGAGCGCACGCGCGACTGGCGCGAGGTCGAGCGCATGCTCTCCGACGAGGAACTGAAGGAGCAGACCGCACGCTGCATGAACTGCGGGCAGCCCTTCTGCCACGCCTACGGCTGTCCGCTCGGCAACTTCGTGCCCGACCAGAACCGCGCCGTCGCGCAAGGCGACTGGCGGCGGGCCTACGCGCTCCTGTCGATGAACTCCGACTTCCCCGAGTTTACTTCTCGTATCTGCCCCGCGCTCTGCGAGGCATCGTGCGTGCATGGCCTTGATGAGGAAGCGGTGATGGTGCGTCAGAGCGAAAAGCGCATCATCGAGACAGCATTCGCGAACGGCTGGGTCGTACCGCAGCCACCGGAGAAGGAAAACGGGAAAAGCGCCGCCGTAATCGGCGCGGGTCCGGCGGGTCTCTCCGCCGCGGTCACGCTCCGGCGGAAGGGATGGCGCGTGACGGTTTATGAGCGGCGCGCAAACATCGGCGGACTCCTCCGCTACGGCATCCCGTGCTTCAAGCTCGACAAGGCGCTCATCGACCGCCGCCGCGCGCTCCTGGAAGCGGAGGGCATCCGCTTCGTGACGGGCATCGAGGTTGGTAAGGATTTGTCCGCCGATTGGCTGGCAAAGCAGAACGACGTGGTAATCGTGGCAATCGGCACGCCCGCCGCCCGCGATCTCAAGATTCCCGGACGCGAGCTTGCCGGCGTCCATCTCGCTCTTGAACTCCTCGAGGGACAAAACCGCTTCCTTACCGGCGAAATCGATGCGCCGCCGATCAACGCCAAGGGCAAGGACGTGCTCGTAATCGGCGGTGGCGACACAGGCAGCGACTGCGTGGGCACGGCGATCCGACACGGCGCGAAGTCCGTCACGCAGATCGAGATCATGCCCAAGCCGCCGGACGAACGCGACGCCTCGACGCCCTGGCCGCTCTGGCCCTACATGCTTCGCACGAGCTCCAGCCACAAAGAAGGATGCGAACGCCGGTGGAATTTGAATTCGTTGAGATTCATCGGAGGGGGCGACGAAACAGCAAGCGTACAACAGCAAGGTGGGGGTGTCGCAGGTGTGGAAGTAGAGACCGTCGAATGGGAGTTCTCGCCCGAGGGCAGGCCGTTGAAGTTCCACGCCGTACCGAATACCAAGGAGATCATCAAGGCCGACCTCGTGTTTCTCGCGATGGGCTTCACGGGCGTGCCGACGGATCATCCGATCGTTGCGCAGCTCGGACTCGCCCAGACGCCACGTACGGCACTCATTTCCGACGCACCGCGCAACATCTATTGCGTGGGCGACTGCGCCTCCGGCGCTTCACTTGTTGTCCGCGCCCTCGCCAGCGGCAAATCAATACCTCTTGAATGAAGGCATACGGCCATGAACCAGCAAAGCAAAATTACGGGAGGGCCGTGCTTGTCGCGGCCTGAACAAGGACTCTACCGCAGCGAATACGAACACGACGCGTGCGGCGTGGGGATGGTGGCGAACCTCTCGGGAGAGGCAAGCCACGCGATCGTGGTCAATGGCATGACGATCTTGAAGCGCCTCATGCACCGCGGCGCGACGGGCAACGACCCCGAGACGGGCGACGGTGCCGGGCTGCTGATGAAGATCCCGCACGGGTTCTTCAGGAAGGTGTTGGGGGAATTATCTCACGCAGAGGTGCAGAGAGGCAGAGATGCAGAGGGTATTGGAATAGCAATGGTTTTTGGCGGCGAAGGCGAGGAAGAAAAAATCGAAAAAGCAGTTTTCGGGGAAGGATGCGAAGTGCTGGCGTGGCGCGACGTGCCCACCAATCCTTCGGCCATCGGCAAAGATGCCCGCGCAGTGATGCCGCGGATACGGCAGATGTTCATTGGGATGGCAAAGGATGATTTTGACGAGAGACGAGAGACGAGAGACGAGAAAAAAGACAATGAGACGTTAGACACAGAGACGAGCTTCACACACACGTCTCACGTCTCACGTCTCACGTCCAGTCAGTCCTTCGAGCGTCGGCTCTATGTTATCCGGCGACAGATCGAAAAGACCACGACGAAGACCTACGTCTGCTCTTGCTCGTCACGCACGATCGTTTACAAGGGGCTTCTTCTCGCCACGCAGATCGAGAAGTTCTACCCCGATCTCTCCGATCCCGATTTCATCTCTCCGTTCGCCATCGTCCACCAGCGGTATTCGACTAATACCTTTCCGTCGTGGGAGCTCGCGCATCCATTCCGCGCCATCGCGCACAACGGCGAGATCAACGCCATCAAGGGCAACTTGAACGCGCTCGCCGCGCGCGAACCGTCGTTGGAGTTTCCCGATGCGGCGCGGCCGGAGTCCGCGCCCTACCAGATCGACCTCAGGAAGATACTTCCGCTTATTGGCAAGGGGCAAAGCGACTCGGCCTCGCTCGACAACATGTTCGAGCTGCTGGTCGCCGCCGGACGCGACGCGCCGCACGCGATGATGATGCTCATCCCACAGGCATGGGGCGCGAAATACCACATGGGACACGACGTGCGCGCGTTCTACGAATACCACTCGGCATTGATGGAACCATGGGACGGCCCCGCCGCCGTCGCGTTCACGGACGGCATCAGCCTCGGCGCGACGCTCGACCGCAACGGGCTCCGCCCCGCGCGCTGGACGCTCACGAAAGACGGGCTCTTCGTGCTCGCCTCCGAAACCGGCGTTCTCGATATCGCCCCCGAGAACGTCGCACGCCATGGCCGCCTCAAACCCGGTTCGATCCTCTGGCTCGACCTTGTGAACCATCGTCTCATGGAGGACGCCGAAGTCAAGACCTACTACGCCCGTCGCCGTCCCTACCGCCGCTGGGTGAAAGAAAACCACATCCCCGTCACGGGCCTCTTCAACGAAATCGTGCCATCGAGCATTGATGGCCGGACTGTGTCCGGCCAGCGCGAACGCTTCGGCTGGACGCTGGAGGATATCGAGCTGATTCTCAGGCCAATGGCCGAGACCGGACACGAACCCGTCGGCGCGATGGGCAACGACGCCGCGCTTGCGTGCTTGAGGGCACACGGGCAATTTCGCCTGTTCGACTACTTCCACCAGCTTTTCGCACAGGTGACGAATCCGCCGATCGATCCGATTCGCGAAGAACTTGTGATGTCGATCATGACCTACATCGGCAACCGGGCGAACATCCTCTCGGAGACGCCCGAACACGCGCGGCTTGTGAAGATGACGCGTCCTGTGTTGACGGACGACGAACTGGAGCGAATGCGCAACATCCCCGATTTTCCAGCAAAGACTCTCTCGATGTGCGTTTGGGAACGGGAAACGGAGAATGGGGAACCGGGGTGGTTGAAGACCGCACTTGATCAGCTCGCGGCCGATGCGCTGCAGGCAGTAAAAGATGGCGCGAAGATACTTATCCTTTCCGATAGGGAATTGCTTTCGCTTCTGGGAGATAAGGAGGCTAGGAGTTTAGGAGATTCTGAGAAAATAACTCCAAATCTCCAAACCTCCAAATCTCCAAGTAGCGAAAGCAAAAGGCGAATCCCTTCCCTCCTCGCCGTGACGGCGGTAAACAAGGCGCTTGCAGAAGCGGGCGTGCGCCCGTCGGTCGGCATCGTGGTCGAATCGGGCGAAGTGCTCGAGGTGCATCACTTTGCCGTGCTGCTCGGCTTTGGCGCGACGGCGATCAATCCTTGGCTTGCACTCGCCACGGTATCGCAGATCGGTAGGGCGGTCGCCCCGCGACCGCCGCAATCCGCAGCCGCGGCTGGCGCGGGGCGCCAGCCCTACCGGGGGGGCGATGCGGCGCGGCCGGAGTCCGCGCCCTACCTGGCCACAACCAACTACGTCACGGCCGTGTGCAAGGGCATCATGAAAATCATGTCGAAGATGGGCATCTCGACCTTGCGCTCCTACCGCTCGGCGCGCATCTTCGAGGTGGTCGGCCTCGGCCCGAAGCTTATGGAGGAATACTTCAGCGGCGCCGTTTCGCCCGTGGGCGGGCTGGAGTTGGATGATATCGAGAAATACATGGAAATGTTGCCAATGTGGAAATGTTGCCAATGGCCAATTCCAATGAACAATTGGAAACTGGCAACACTGGAACTGGCAACAATTTCACAATGGCAACATTCCACGCTTCCTCCCGGCGGCGAATACCGCGCGCGCAAGGGCGGCGAAGAGCACCTCTGGACCCCGCAGCGGCTCGTCGACTTCCGCGAGGCCGTGCGCCACAACGACTACGCCCGCTTCCACCGCTACACCGACGACATCGACCAGCACAGCCACGTGACGCTGAGGTCGCAACTGGAGTTTGTAAATGTTGCCAATGTGAAAATGTTGCCAATAGCCAATTCCAATGATCAATTGGAAACTGGCAACATTGGCACTGGCAACAATTCCACACTGGCAACATTAGTCGAGCCTGTCGATTCCATCGTGAAGCACTTCGTGGGCGGCGCGATGTCGCTCGGCTCGCTCTCGCCGGAGGCGCACGAGACGATCGCCCTGGCCCTCAACGGACTCGGCACGATGTCCAACTCCGGCGAAGGCGGCGAGAATCCCGAACGCTTCGGCACCGAGAGAAACAGCGCAATCAAACAGGTCGCCTCCGGACGCTTCGGCGTGACAATCGAATACCTCCGCTCGGCAAAAGACCTGCAGATCAAGCTCGCGCAGGGCGCAAAGCCCGGCGAAGGCGGACAGCTCCCCGGACACAAGGTGAACGATCTCGTCGCCCGCCTCCGCCACGCGAAGCCTGGCACCACTCTGATCTCACCCCCGCCGCACCACGATATCTACTCCATTGAAGACCTCGCGCAGCTCATCTACGACCTCAAATGCGCAAATCCCGAGGCGCGCGTCTCTGTGAAGCTCGTCTCCGAGGTGGGCGTCGGCACCATCGCAGCCGGCGTTGCCAAGGCCCACGCCGACGTTGTGGTGATCTCCGGTTTCGACGGCGGAACCGGCGCCGCGCCGCTGACATCGGTGAAACATGCGGGGCGCCCGTGGGAAATCGGCCTCGCCGAGGCGCACCAGACGCTCATCAAGAACAATCTCCGCCACCGCGTGAAAATTCAGGTTGACGGACAGCTCCGCACGGGACGCGACATCGTGATCGCCGCGATGCTCGGCGCAGACGAGTTCGCGTTCGGCACGTCGATGCTCGTCTCGCTCGGCTGCGTGCAGTGCCGAAACTGCAACCTCAACTGCTGCCCCGTGGGAATCGCGACGCAGAAGGAGGAACTGCGCGCGAAGTTCGCCGGAAAGCCCGAGCATCTACAAGCCTACTTCCGATTCCTCGCGGAAGAAGTTCGCGAGATACTCGCCTCCCTCGGCCTCCATTCCCTCGCCGAAGCGCGCGGTCGTGCCGACCTGCTGAAATGCTCCAGCAATCGCTTTGATTTTGCTGAGCTTCTGAGCCGGCCGGAAATTCCGGAAAATCCGGAAAATCCGGAAAACCCGGCCAACCCCAACTACGATACCCGCGAGCTGATTCCCGTCGTGGAGAGCGGCGAAAGCACTCTCGTGCGCACGATTTCCAACTGCGATCGCTCCGTAGGCGCGGCGCTTTCGGGGTGGCTTGTCGCACGGCGTGCTTCCAGCCCTGCTGACCTCACCGTCAACTTCACCGGTGTGGCCGGTCAATCCTTTGGCGCGTTCCTCGCAAAGGGCATCACCTTCAACTTGCGCGGCGAGGCCAATGACTACGTAGGCAAATCGCTTTCCGGCGGCGTGATAACGATAAGGCCGCCGGAAAATCCGGAATCCCGCCCAGAAGCCAACGTGATCGCCGGCAACGTGATCGCCTACGGCGGCACCTCGGGCGCGATCTACATCAACGGGCAGGCCGGCGAGCGCTTCGGCATCCGCAATTCGGGCGTCACGCTCGTCGCGGAGGGCATCGGCGACCACGGCTGCGAATACATGACCGGCGGCAAGGTGGTACTGCTGGGGGAAACAGGCGTCAACTTCGGCGCGGGCATGACTGGTGGCGTCGCCTACGTTCTCGACGAGTCGGGCGACTTCGACCTGAAGTGCAACCTCGACTCCATAGACCTTGCGGGCATCGCGGCGGATTCCGACGACGAACGCGAACTTCTCTCGCTTCTGCGCGAGCACGTCGCGCGAACGGACTCTCCGCTCGCGTCTCGCATCCTCGCCGCCTGGCCCGCCTACCGTCCCAAATTCGTCAAGGTCGTTCCGATTTCATCCTCCCGCTAGTTCGTCTTCTGCATGTCGCAGAGGCGGCGGTAGACGCCGTTGGCGGCGTAAAGGTCGTCATGCGTGCCGCGTTCCACGATCACGCCCTCCCGCATGACGAGGATGAGGTCGGCGTCGCGAATCGTCGAGAGGCGGTGCGCGATCGCGAACGTCGTGCGGTTGGCCATGAGCCGGTTGATGGCGTCCTGCACGAGCCGCTCCGTGACCGTGTCGAGCGCGCTCGTGGCCTCGTCGAGGATGAGGACGGGCGGGTTGCGGAGGATCGCGCGCGCGATGGCGATGCGCTGGCGCTCGCCGCCGGAGAGCGCGAAGCCCTTCTCGCCCACCTGACGCTCGTAGCCCTCAGGCTGCGACATGATGAACTCGTGCGCGTTCGCCATCTTCGCAGCCTCCACCACCTGCTCGTGCGTGGCAGTGGGCGAGCCGTACTTGATGTTGGCCTCGACCGTGTCGTTGAAGAGCAGCGTTTCCTGCATCACGCTCCCCACCAGGTTGCGGAGGTCGGCGACGCGCATGTCGCGCAGGTCCACGCCGTCCATCGTCACGCGCCCCGCGTACGGGTCGTAGAAGCGCGCGAGAAGTCCGCTCAGCGTGGACTTCCCGCTCCCCGTGCCGCCCACCACGGCCACCACCTTCCCGCGCGGAATTTCGAAGGAGGCGTGCGACACGGCGTCGCGGTCCGCCGTATCGTAGCGGAAGGACACGTCCTCGAACACGATCTTGTCCGTGAACGACGCCTTCGGCGCGGCGTCCGCCTTCACGGGCAGCTCCATCCGCACGTCGAGAATGGAAAAGAGGCGCGAAAGCGCCGCCCGGCACTGCTCCAGCTGCACCTGCAGCTTCGAGAGCTGCTTGATCGGACGGTAGATCAGCAGCAACGGCGCGAGCATCGGCACGATCACCGAGAGCTTCACCTGCGCGACGAAGCACCACACCACGAACGCGCACAGGAGGAAGATGCCCACCGTCTCCACGGCCGGCGTCACGAACAGGCTCCACCGCACCGCGCGCAGCGACGCCTTCAACATGCTCTGGTTGGCCTGCTCGTACTTCTTGTTCTCGAACTCCTCCGTGTTGTACGCCTTCACCACGCGCACGCACGTGAGGATCTCGTGGATGCGCGAACCGACCACCGAGTAGCGCTCCAGCGCCTTCTTCGCCCACTTGCGGATGCGCTTCGAGAGCAGCACCACCGGACACATGAAGAGCGGAAAACCAATCACCAGCAACACAAGCGTGGGCAGCATGTCGTTCTGGATGGCCGTCCAGATGATGAACCCCACCGAGACCACGATCTCGAACGGCGCTTCCGCCACTTCCTGCAGAACCTGCTGGATGATGTTCTGGACGAGACGGGGGTCGCTTGAGGCCCGGCTCATCAGCTGTCCCACGTCAATCCGCCCGTGGAATTGCATCGACTGCTCCTGGATGTGCCGGAGGATTGCGCATCGGAGGTCTTTTACCGTGTGCAGGGCCGCCCACGAGAGACAGTACTTGTTCAGGAAGAGGAACGCGCAGCGCGCCATCGCCGCAAGCGGCACGATCACGAGAATCGCGAAGAGGAGCGGCGCGCCCAAGGCCTCGTTCTCGTCTTGCAGCTCGAACCCGAGCTTCTGCGCGAGCTTCTTGAACTTGCCGTACTCCTTCAGGACCTTCCGCTCCTCCTTGGAAGTGGCGGCAGGCACACCGGCGTGGCGGGCATCTTGCCCATCGACCACAACATCGGGGTGGCGGGCTTCTTGCCCGCAACTCTGTGAACGGGCATTTTGCCCGTTCACCTCCACCGCCCCCACCTTGTCGAGCGCCGGCTGGATCACCTGGAAGAGCGGCAGCAGCGTGCCGGCCGTCAGCATCCCGCAGACGATGCCGAGGTAGATGCGAAAGCGGTACTTCCGCGTGAATCCCCACAGGCGTCTGTAGGCCTCCTTGGCGGAATACTCGCGGTCGAAGAACTCTTGCTTGTACGTTGTCTTTGAATCGCTGTGATGTCCCATTTCAACACCCTCACAGGCCCATGTCGGCGAGGATGTCCGCCAGTTGGCCTTTGATCACCTGCATCGACAGGTGCTTCTCGAAAAATGCGCGCGCGGCGGCGAAGTACGCGTCGCGGCGCCCCCAGTCGGCGCGGTACGCCTCGACGGCCTGCACGAGGGCATCGGGGTCGCCGGCGGGGATGAACTTGATGGCGGGGCAGTCCTTCGCCTCCGGCGGATAGCCCGTGCAGAACTCGTTGATCGTCGGGCGGCAGCACGCCATGCACTCGTACACCTTGTTGCCGATCACGCGCGCGGCCTTCGCCGTGGTGCCGAACACGCCCAGCACGATATCGTGCGCGGCGATCACCTTCGGAACGTCCACGTACGGCACCTTGTCGAGAAACCGCACGTTCGCAAGGCCTGCGGCCTTCGCCTCGGTGGACGCCTTGTACGCGCCCCAGCCGAGGAAGTCCCAGCGGATCGGCAGGTCTTGCGTGCGCCGCGCGGCCTCCACGATCACCTCCGTACCGTGGAGCGGCAGGTACGCGCCGTGGTACAGCACGCGGAACTTCCCCTCCCCGTCGTCCGGCGGAGGCGGCTGCGGCGTGAACACCGCCTCGTCCGTGCCCGTGAGGAGCACGCGCATCCTCTCGCGCGGCACGCCGAACTGCTCGGCGCAGAAGTCGAGGTGGCAGCTCGTGTCCCACGTCACGAGGTCGGGTTCGTTCATCATCCGCGTCTCAAGGGCGTGCAGACGCCGCGCGCGCCGTTCCTCGGCCTTCCACTTGCACTGCTCGAGCACCTTCTTGTCCCAGGCGGAGATCATCGGGTCAAACAGCACCTTCACGCCGCGGCGGTGCGCCCAGCGGCAGGCGGCGAGGATGTCGCGCTGGCGGCACACCGGCACCCACACGAGGTCGGGCTTCGGACGCCGTCCGAGTCCGCGCACGCATGCTTCCACGTCCCCGAACTTGGGGAACCACTTCACGAAGAAGAAGTCGACTTCCCAGCCGAGTTCACGGAACAACGAGATGTAGACCCGGTTACGCGAGTAGCCGGGGTCGAATCTACCCCAGAAAAGGACTTTCTTTCCCATGCGCGTATTCTACCATAAAGCGGCCCGGACGGCAACGCCCGCCGCGCATTTCAGGCGAGGGCGAGCAGCGATTCGCGGAGGAACGTGCAGGCGAGCGCCGTGGAACGTCCCGTCGGATCGAGCGTGGGCGCAAGCTCCACGCTGTCGACGCCCACCACGTTCAGCTGGCCGCAGATGCGCACGACGTCGCCGACAAGCTGCCTGTAGCCGAAACCGCCGGCCTCCGGCGTACCGGTGCCAGGGAAGGCGGATGGATCGAGCACGTCCATGTCGACCGTCAGGTACACGGGCGCGTCCGGCGGAATCGAATCCACCACCTGCGGCAGCGTCGCGTCGGAGAACGGCTCCGTCACGACATGCCCGTCCCGCATGAAGGCGAACTCCTCGCGCGTCCCGGACCGGATGCCGAACTGGAAGATGCGCCCGTCGCCGAGCAGGTCGTGGCAGCGGCGCATCACGCAGGCGTGCGAAAGCTGCACGCCGAGATAGTCCTCGCGGAGGTCGGCATGCGCGTCGAAGTGGATGATGCGCAGGTCGGGGAACTTCTTCGCGACGGCGCGCACCGCCCCGAGCGTGACGAGATGCTCGCCACCGAGCAGGTAGGGGATCTTGTCGTCGGCAAGGATCGATGCGGCCCGTTCCTCGATCATCTCCAGCGCACGGTCGGGCGCGCCGAACGGAAGCTCAAGATCGCCCGCGTCGTAGAACGGGAAGTCCTCGAGGTCGCGATCCTGCAACGGGGAGTAGGTTTCGATTCCGAACGACTCCGACCGGATCGCCGCTGTCCCGAACCGCGCGCCGGGACGGAAGCTCGTGGTGGAGTCATACGGCGCGCCGAACAGGACCACACGCGCCGACGCATACTCGTCGGAAGATGCGATAAACGAAGTGTAGCTCATGGGGAGACGCCGTGGTAGTCGCCCGGGCAGCCGTCACTCGGCGACGCCGAAGAGCTCGTCGAGCGAATCGCCCATCATGTCCACGGCGTCCTCGATGTCGGAATCCCTCATCGCGAGCGGCGGGAGGAGGCGCACCACGTGCTCGCCGGCCGTGCACGCGAGCACGCCGCCGTCCGCAAATGCCTGCACCACGTCCTTCGCCGACCCTTCCGTGACCATGCCGAGCATGAGGCCGAGGCCGCGCACGTCGAGGATCTGGTCGTACTTCTCCGCGAAGGACTGGAGGGCGGCCATGAGCATCTCGCCCTTCTTCGCGGCGGCGGAGAGGAGGTCGTACTTCTCGATCAGGCCGATCGTCGCGAGCGCGGCGGCGCAGGCAACCGGGTTGCCGCCGAACGTGGACGCATGGCTGCCGGGCGTGAAGACGTCCGCGTACTTCGCGTTCGACACGAGCGCGCCCATCGGGATGCCGTCGGCAATGGACTTCGCGACGGTGAAGAGGTCCGGCTGCACGGAGAAGTTCTGCCAACCCCACCACTTGCCGGTGCGGCCCATGCCGCACTGCACCTCGTCGCAGATCATCAGGAGGTTCTTCTCGTCGCAGAGCGCCCGCACGCCCGCCATGAACTCCTCCGTGGCGGGGTTCACGCCGCCCTCGCCCTGCACGGCCTCGAGCATGATGGCCACGGTCTTGTCCGTGACGGCCGCCTTGACGGACTCGATGTCGTTGAAGTCCGCGTACGCGAAGCCGACCGGCAGCGGCTCGTAGCCCTGCTGGCACCAGTTCTGGCCCGTCGCCGTGAGCGTGGCGAGCGTGCGGCCGTGGAAGCTGTTGCGCATCGTGACCACCTCGTAGCGGCCACCGTTCGCGGAACCCCACTTGCGCGCGAGCTTGATCGCGGCCTCGTTCGCCTCGGCGCCCGAGTTGCAGAAGAACACCTTGCCGCCGAGTCCCGAGATTTCCACGAGCTTCTTCGCGAGGAGCGCCTGTCCCTCGTGGACGAAGAGGTTCGAGCAGTGCCCGAGCACTTCCACCTGCGACTGGATCGCCTTCACCACCTCCGGGTGGCAGTGGCCGATGTTGTGCACGCCGATGCCGCTTGTGAAGTCGTAGTACTGGGTGCCGTCCACGCCGAAGACGCGCGGCCCCTTGCCCTTCTCCAGCACGATGCTCGGCACGTACGTGGGCATCATGTACTGCTTGTAGACGTCGATGATTTCTTCGCTCTTGCTCATTCGGTGATCTCCGTTCCCACCCCTTCCCGGGTGAATATTTCCAACAACAGCGAGTGCGGCATCCGGCCGTCCACAAGGTGGACCTTGCGCACACCGGCGCGGATCGCGTCCTCGCAACCTTCGATCTTGGGCAGCATGCCGCCCGCGATCACGCCCTCCGCCTTGAGTTTCGCGACGCTGGAGAGGTGGAGCGTCGGCAGGAGCGTCGACGGGTCGGACGGATCCCGGAGCAGACCGGGCACGTCCGACACGACGGCGAACTTGCGCACTTTCAGCGCCTTGGCGAGCGCCGCGGCGGCGCTGTCGGCGTTGACGTTGTAAAGGTGTCCGTCCCGGCCGGTGCCGAGCGGCGTCACGACGGGGACGATCCCCGCGTCGAGCATCTCGCGCACGGCGCGCGTATCGACGGCCACGGGCTCGCCCACGTAGCCGCGGTCCGGCGACATGATCTTCTCGGCCGTGAACATCCAGTTGCCGTGGAGCGGGCGCGCGTTCGTCTTGAACGCCTGGAGCTTTCGCACGAGGTCTGCGTTCACCACGTTGTTGAGCGTGTGGCGCACAATCTCCATCGTCGGCTCGTCCGTCACGCGAAGTCCGTCCACGAACTGCGGCACGAGGCCGCTTTCCTTGAGGGCCTTCGAGATCGCCTTCCCGCCGCCGTGCACGAGCACGACGCGCATGCCGACTGCGTCCATGAAGGAGATGTCGGAGAGGAGGGAGACGAGGTTGGCCTCGTTCTCCATCACGCTCCCGCCCACCTTCACGAGCACGGTCGAGCCGCTGAAGTCCTGAATGTACGGCAATGCTTCCGTCAGGACGGCGGCTTTCTGCATGGCCAAGTCGATTTTTTCCATGGGAGGGTATAGTATACCACAGACTCCCCCCGTTGGAAATCAGAAATCGACTAGACCTTTTTCCAGACGTTGCCCTGCTCGGAGGAGTCGCACACGGCGTTGATGAACTTCATGCCGCGCACGCCGTCGACGATGCCGGGGAAGTCGAGCTCCAGGGCCGTCGGCTTGCGCTTCGCCATCCGCGCGCGGATCGTGTCGCAGAAGTTGCAGTAGTTGTTCGCGAACGCCTCCAGGAACGCCTCGGGGTGGCCGCTCGGCGTGCGCGTGCAGCGCACGGCGGAGGCGGACTTCGTGCCCACGTATCCGTTGCCGCGCTTCCACACCTGCTCCGGCGCCTCCTGGTCGAACACGCGCAGGTAGTTCGGGTTCTCCTGGTACCACGCGAGCGCCTTCTTCTCGCCGTACACCCAGATGTGGAGGTCGTTCTCCTCGCCGGGGGCGATCTGGGATGCGGTGAGAACGCCCTTCGCGCCCTTCTCCATGTGGAAGAGGACGTTGCCGTCGTCGTCGAGCTTGCGCCCCTTCACGAAGATCGTAAGGTCCGCGAGCACTTCCGTGATCTTGAGGCCCGTCACGAACTCGGCGAGGTTCGCCGCGTGCGTGCCGATGTCGCCCATGCAGCCGGCGCGGCCGCTGCGCTTCGGGTCCGTGCGCCACGAGGCCTGCATGTTCTCCTTGCCCGTGAGCTTGAAGAGCCAGCCCTGCGGGTACTGCACCACGACCTTGCGGATCTTCCCGAGGTCGCCCGCCTTCACCATGTCGCGCGCGAGCTTCACCATCGGATAGCCCGTGTAGGTGTGCATGAGGCCGAACGTGAGCTTCGTCTTCTTCACGAGCGCGTCAAGTTCCTCCGCCTCCGCGACGGTAAGCGTCATCGGCTTCTCGCACATCACGTTGAACCCGGCCTCGAGGAAGGCCTTCGCGATGGGGAAGTGCGTGTGGTTGGGCGTGCAGATCGAGACGAAGTCGATGCGCTCGTCCTTCGGGAGCGCGAGCTCGCCCGCAATCATCTCCTTGTACGTGCGGTACACGCGCTTCGGATCGAGGCCGAGGTTGCGCCCCTGCTCGAGGGACTTCTCGGGATCGACGTCGAACGCACCCGCGACGATGTCCGCACCACCGTCCATGCGCGCCGCCTTGCGGTGTACCTCGCCGATGAAGGCGCCGATGCCGCCGCCAACCATACCCATTTTCAGCTTCTTCATTTCATTCTCCTTTAAGCTTTCAAACTCTCAAACTTTCACTTCCCGAACGAGCCGTCGAACGCGATCGCGGACGGCTTGAAGTCGAGCCTGCGCACGAACTCCAGCGCTTCCTTTGCGCCGTGCAGACGGTCCATGCGCGAGTCTTCCCACTCCACCGAGAGCGGACCCGCGTAGCCCACGTCGTTGAGCGCCACGATGATCTCCTCGAAGTTCACGTCGCCGCGCCCGAGGGAGCGAAAGTCCCAGTACCGGCGCGCGTCGCCGAAGTCCACGTGTCCGCCGAACACGCCCACCGTGCCGTCGCCGTGGCCCCACCACGCGTCCTTCATGTGGACGTGGAAGATGCGGTCGCCGAACAGGCGGATGAACTTCACGTAGTCCACGCCCTGGTAGCCGAGGTGAGAGGGGTCGTAGTTGAACCCGAACGCGGGATGCCCGCCGATCTCCTCCAGCGCGCGCTGGGCGGACGCGATGTCGAACGCGATCTCCGTGGGATGGACCTCCAGCGCGAACTTGACGCCGTTGTCCTTGAACACGTCGAGAATCGGCTTCCACGCCTTCGCGAACGTGCGGTAGCCTTCCGCGATCATCTCCTTTGTCACCGGCGGGAACGAGTAGAGGTACGGCCAGATGGGCGAGCCCGTGAAGCCGTTCACCACGTTGATTCCCATGTTGCGCGCGGCCTTCGCGGCGAGCTTCATCGTCTTCACCGCCCACGCGCGCATCGCCTTCGGGTCCTTGCGCAGCGCCTTCGGCGCGAAGGCGGCGTGGCGCGAGTCGTAGACGTCGCACACGAGCTGGCCCTGCAGGTGGGCGGAGATCGCCCAGCAGCCAAGCCCCTTCTCCGCAAGACGCCCCTTGAGGTCGTCGCACCAGCCTTTCGATTTCGCGGCAGCCTCCACGTCGAAGTGGTCGCCGGCGAGGCCGAGTTCAAGGCCGTCGTAGCCCAGTTCCGCCATTGTTTCACATACTTTCGCCAGCGGCAGGTCGCCCCACTGCAGCGAGCAAATCGTCACTTTTCTAGCCATGTTCTGTTGTCTCCTTGGAGAAAGTATACCATACTTTTACGCGTCCGTGGCGAATCTCCGCAAAATTTGTTTGAATGGCAAACCATGACAATGCCTTCGGTGCGCACACAGGGCGCACACGGCACAACTGCTTACGCACAAACCAAATTCCACCCACTAGCTCACTTCGTTTGCTATTGGGTGAACCCTTGGACGGGACGAACGGACTGCCCGTAGTGGCGGTAGTAGTAGCTCGTACCGTGTGTGCCCGAATTGAAGCCAAGGTCCCATGCTTCGGAGTCGCTGTAGTCCGAGTGCGGAACGGACGCCCAGTAGGCGCCAGTCGAACCGGCATGGCTGAGCAACGCCTCGACGCCGAAGCCGGCACAGGGAAGGAAGATGCTGACGGAAGCATAATTACCTCTACCGCAGACAACATACCCATTCGCGCCGTTCATTGTAGTCCAGGTCCAGTCGCACTTTTTGCAGAGGTCTTTCAGTTCCTGGTTCGTCGGCATGCGCCAATCCCCACCCCAATGTACCTGCGCAGCGTCATGTTTCGTGGTAAGCACACTATCTTCTTTAGCTTTAACCCCAAATAACTTTCCAAGCAAAGAATTTTTTTCTTCACCCCCAATAACCCACCCATCACTCTTCAAGGCGTGCAGGCTTTTGCCACAAGTTGGCGTATGCCCTTCACCGAACTCAAAGTCCAGAGAGGAACCGTCGCTAGCCACCCAGACATCGCCCTCATACTTGTAACCGACCGTGTCACCCCACCAGAAGTAGAAACCGTAATCTTCAGGCTTCTCCGCGCCGATGTTCGTGTCGGCCCAGTACGGACCATCCTCCCAAAGTTGGACTTTGTTGTGAACGGACCTATTTACAGTTCCGATACTGGAGGCAACGCGCCCTGTCGTCGTTTCAATCTGCGTTGCCGTCTCTTTTTGCGGAGGATGCTCGCCGCCCAGCACGGCTATACATGTTGGCGGTCGGTCCTCCGGACTCTTCGCAAGACCCGCCATGATCGCGGCCTCGCAGGAACACGGTCCTTCCGGCGGAAGCGGCGCGGGTGCCGTGTTCATGATCTGGTATTCGATGTTGCCGCGCGAGAACGGCGGCTTGCCCGCGATGCATTCGTAGGCCATCGCGGCAAAGGAGTAGACATCCTGCGCAGGTGTCGGCTCGGCACCGTTGTTCTGCTCGGGCGACATGTACATCAACGTGCCGCTTGAGAACTTGCCCGTCACGCGCGTCACCGTCTCCTTGATCTCGCGCGCGATGCCGAAGTCGAGAATGTAGGGCGTACCGTCCTTCGCGATCATTACGTTGCTGGGCTTCACGTCGCGGTGCACCACGCCTTTCCCGTGCGCGTAGTCGAGCGCGGCGGCGATAGGACGCAAAATTCTCAATGTTTCATCTTCCGTGAGTTTTCCCTCATCGGCCAAGTAATCGTCGAGGGTACGACCGTCGATGTAGTCCATCACGAGGAACGGATTGCCGTGGTTGTCCTCGAAGGCGCGCAGCGTCACGATGTTAGTATGCGTGAGCTTCATCGCCATAAGCGCCTCGTCCTTCAGCTGACGGAACGCGCGCCTCTTGCTCACCAGAATACTCGGCAGCATCTTTATCGCGAACAGCTTGTTGTCGAGCTGCGTGTCCTCCGCGAGCCACACGCTCCCCATGCCGCCCTGTCCAAGCTGGCGTACCACACGATACCGGTTCGCCAGCATCATCCCCGTGCTGTAGCCCGGGATTGTCGTCGCGTCGTTGATGGTCGGTTGAAACATGCCAATAGTTTATCATATTCCCCGACGGACGCGCAACCGATTCATGAAATGAAGAGATTTTTGGCCGTGTAGGAGTGTAGAAATAACATGCCTTTCTTGCTTTCGCCAGTAGGAGTTCATGATATTGGCGACTTGGAGAATACCTTCAAAAGCCTCAATAAGGTGTTGCCCAAAAAATAACCTTTACACAACACGTGAAGCGGCAAGATTGCCGCTTCCCCGAAATGGTGCGGAACGGAAGAATTAAAGAATTAAAGAATTGGATGCGCTCGCTTCGTTCGCTTTTTGGTGAACCCTTGGACGGGGCGTACAGACAGCCCACAGTAGCGGTTGCCGTAGTACGTGCCGTGGAAGCCCGAATTGAAGTAAAGGTACCACGAGTCATAGTTACCCGAGTGCGGGACGGACGACCAGTAGCCGCCGTCTGAACCGGTACTTTCGAGCGAAGTCCCAAAGCCGTAGCCGGCGCAGGGAAGAAATATCCAGGATGACGCATAAGCACCCCTTCCGCGAACAACATACCCGTTGACACCATTCATTGTTGTCCAAGTCCAATCGCACTTCTCGTTGAGGTCCTTCAGTTCACGATCCCTCGGCATACGCCACCCATCGCCCCAGTGCACGTGCGCTGCGTCGTGTTCCGGCACAAGAACATTGTCTGATATGATCCATCCCTCTCTTTGAAGATTGGCAATGCTCTTTTTATAGGTCAGTGCATTTTCACCTTCAAACGAGAAATACAACTTTGACCCATTACTCGCCACCCATGCATTACCTTGACGTTTGTAGCCCACAGTATCACCCCACCAGAAGTAGTACCCGGACTCCCATGGTTCTTCCGCGCCGATGTTCTTGCAGGCCCAATACGGTCCACCCTCCCAAAGCTGAACCTTGCGCCGCACGCCCCTCTCGCTCTGCGTGGGCTTAATACTCGCGATCTTCTCATCCTTACCCTTGGACGATACCCACCACAAACCGCCAATCACGGCAAGGCCCAGTAGCGCAATCAGTCCGATTAACACTTTCTTACGAGAAACCTTGCAGTCACCATCATCACGCTCTTTACCTTCTACACGTTCTACATGGTCTACACGGACAACATCATCCCCTAGCGGCGCGCTCGGTGATCGCGCCCTACCGCTCTGCGACTCTGCCTCTCCGCGACTCTGCGTGAAATCAGTTCCCTCCAACATCTCCTCGCAGTTTACATGACGGCCTTCGGGCTTCTCCGTATCGCCCGCGATCGTCGCCGCGTCGTTGATAGTCTGTTCAAGCATGCCCGTAGTTCACCATATTCTCTGCCGCTTGTGGGATTATGCGGTGAGTTTGAGCCAGACGCGGAGGAGCTCGCTCGCGCTCCAGGCCTGCGCGCGGCAGCCCTTCTGCGCGTGCGGCGCGTCGCCGTCCGCGATCTCGGAAATGTGGCAGAGACAGCCGGAGTTGATGTTCTCCACGGACGACGCGAGCAGCGAGAGCGCCGTCTCGGCGCTCGCCTGCCCGCTCGCCGCGAGCGCCTCCGCGTAGAGCGGGAACGGCCACGCCCACACCGTGCCGTTGTGGTAGGCCGGTTTGCGCACCGTGTCCTCGTCGCCCGCGTACACGCCCTTGTAGAGCGGATGGCCCGCCGCGAGCGAGCGGACACCGCCCGGCACGAGCAGACGCTCCGTCGCCGCGAGCACGCCCGCACGCAGCGCCGTCGCGTCGGACGGCAGCGCGTCGAGCGCAAGCGCGAAGAGCTGGTTCGGACGGATCGCCGGGTCGGGCCGCGCGTCCGCCGCCGCCTCGCCGTTCGGCGCGTCGAGACAGTCGCAGAGGTACGAATCGGGCGTGGCGAAGAGGCGCGCGAGCGACTGCGACGCCTTCTCCGCGAGGTCTCCCCACTTCCCGCCGAGGAACCGCAGCGCGGCGATCCACATCGCCTGGATGTCCACGGGATAGCCGTGGCGCGGCGTGCAGGCGGGATAGTTCGTGTCCATCCACGTGAAGTGCGACGGCGCCCACACGAGCCCGCTCGCCGCGTCCACGCGGATGCCGTTCGGCGTGCCCTTCACGTAGTTCGCGGCGATGGACTCCATCACGTCCGCGAGCGTGCGCCCGCCGCAGTCGGTGCGAAGTACCTTCTTCCCGACCTTCTCCACGAGGTCGCGCACCGCGAGGATGAACCAGAGCTGCGCGTCCACCGTGTCGCGGTTGCCGGCCGTCTCGCCGTAGATGATGTTCGGAAGCGTGCCGTTCTCCTCGAAGCGCGCGAACGCGACGAGGATCTTGAGCGCGTCGTCGGTCTTGCCCGCGGCGATCGCGCCGCGCAGGAAGATGAGCGTGTCGCGTCCCCAGTCGAGGAACCACGGATAGCCCGCGATGACGGTCTTCACGTCATCGCGCCGCACCACGAAGAGGTCGAGCGCGCGCGTGAGGGCGTCGGGGATGGGCATGTCCCCAGATGGGAGGGGCCGCGCTTGTCGCGGCCCAATGGTTCGGTCGCGACAAGCGCGACCGCTCCCGCTGGACATTTGGTCGCGACAAGCGCGACCGCTCCCGCTGGAGGTTTCGTTAAGATAATCGGCGGAGAGGCTGGCCGTGCCGCCGGACGCGAAGTCACATGCGAACCAACCGGGCGAGAAGAGGTCGCCGCACGGATCCTGTCCGCGCTCCGCCTCCTCGGGATGGCCCACGCAGTAGGTCCACGCCGGTTCCTCGTGGAACGCACCGCCTTCCACCCTAAACACGAGACGGTCCTCGCCGTAGGGCTGGAACGTAAAGCCGTCCGCCGCCGCGCGCACGGCCCCGGGCTTGCCGAACGCCTGCTCCACCGCACCTTGCGCCTTCGTGGTCGCGTGGAAGCTGCGCCATTCGAGGTCGGGACGGAACACGATGCGCACGGGATCGCGCACGTCGCGCGCGCCGCCGGAGACGCGCGTCACGTCGAGACGCGCGCCGTTCGCGCCCGGCACGAGCGAGAGACGGAAGTCGAACACGGCGAGACGACCCATGCCGCACGGCATGCGGAAGCGCCACGTCGCGAAGCGTCCGGCCGGGTCGGCCGTGAAGGATTCGAGACAGTCCTTGTTGAACTCGCGGCTGTAGCCGTCGTGCTGGAGCCACGCGCGCGTGCGCGTCCAGAGCACGAGTCGATCTCCCGGCACCACGACCTTCGGGTTGGCAGAGAACGTCGAGTCGTACTGGCTGAGGATCTCGCCCCACGCGACGGGAAGTTGCGCGTCCGCGCCCGCGCCGTTGGAGAGGACCGTCTTGAGCGTGGGGTCGGCGCGCACCTCGGCGCCCGTGACCGTACACTTCACGCGCGCGGCGGAGGCGGACGGCGGCACGAGCACGCGCGAACGCGCGCGACGCACGCCGTCCGGCTCGAACACGGCCATCTCGAGGTCGTAGGCATCGCAACGCGTACCGTCACCGGCGTAGGCGGGAAGCGCAAGCGTGGCGGCGTTGTCCTCGGAGCAGGCCGCGGCGCGCGTCACGTCGTTGGCACCCACCACGCGCACGCGAAACGCGTGCGGCGCGAGGATGCGGAGCGCGCAGCCCGCCGGCACCACCACGTCGCGACGGGCGTCCTCCGGCCAGCGCCAGGTGGTGAGGGGATGCGGCGGCCGCGACAAGCGCGGCCCTCCCGCTTCGGCCGCGACAAGCGCGGCCGCTCCCGGCGGGAGGGGGCGCGCCGCCCCATTCATTCCCGGCGGGAGGGGGCGCGCTTGTCGCGCCCCACCTGCGTCAAGCGCGAGCACCTCGCCCGGCTCCAGCCACACGCCGGCGGGCGGGTCGATGTGCATGGGCTTGCCGGAGACGAGCTCGGTCACGCGCGTCGCGTCGAAGACGGACGTATCCCACTGCACGGTGGCGGGGTGGTTGCAGTCGAGGTTTGCGAGCACGAGGACGGGCGCGCCGTCGTCGCACAGGCGCGCAACGGCAAGCGTGTTGCCGTCGCCGCGCGTGATCAGGCGCTCGCGCACGCCGGGACCGAACGCCGGATGCGCGGCGAGGATGGCGTTGAGGCGGGCGATGAGGTCCACCATGTTGTCGGATGCGTCCCAGTTGAGGTCGCCGCCGTCATGCACGTCGATCTTCTCGGTGGCGGACCACTCCACGCCGATCGCGATGCCCCACGCGCCCTGGTGGCTGAGGAGCGCGGCGAGCTGCACGCGCAGGCGGGCGTAGACCTTCCCGCCCTTCGCGAGGCGGTCGTTGTCGTGCGTCTCGGCGAAGTGGACGAGCGAGCCGTACTTCTCCGCGCGCGCGATCGCGCCGGGCAGGTACCACTCGAACGCGCCGCGGTCGTAGGTCTGGAAAATCTCGGAGTAGGCCCAGTCGAGGTCGGAACGCGCGAGCAGGGCGTCCGTGACCTCGAGCTTCCCGCCGAGGCCCTCGAGCATGAACACGGTGTCGGGATGCTCCTCGCGCACGCGGGCGACGATGTAGTTCCACGTCTCCTCGGGGATCATGTAGCCCGCGTCGCAGCGGAAGCCGTCCACGCCGAACCGGCACCAGAAGAGGAACACGTCGGCCATGTAGGCGCGCAGCTCGGGCTTCGCGTAGTCGAGTTCCACGAGGTCGGCCCACGTCACGCCCCACGCGCCGGGCGAGACGAACGTGCCGTCGGCCTCGCGGTGGAACCAGTCGGGGTGGTGGGTCTGGAGCGCGGACGCCCAGCCGGTGTGATTGGCGGGGAGGTCGATGAAGAGACGCCCGCCGCGCGCGTGGACGGCGTCTGCGAGCTCGCGGAACTGGTCGAGGGGCGTCGCCTTCACGTCGAACTCGGCGCACGCGGGGTCGACGCTGAAGAAATCGGTGGCGGCGAACGGACACCCCTTCTTCCCCATGACGCCGTAGGTGACGGGCACGGGGAACGGCGGAAGGGTCTGTACGATCGTGAAGCCCATTTTCCCCATGATCGTGTCGAGACGGCGCACGACCTCGCGGAAGGACCCGAACTGGCGCACGAATACGGTGTAGATCGCGTTTGCCCGGCGCGTGGCGGCGGGTTCGACCTTCACGTGGAAGTTGCATCCCTCTGGCCACACGGGCGTGCGCGTGCCGGTGGGGAAGAAGCACGCCTTGGCGGAGAACACGCCCACCTCGTCGAGGCGCACCACGCACTGGTACGTACCGGGGCGCACCTCCTTCATCGGAATGTCGTTCCACGCCTTCGCGAGGGGCACGATCCCCTGTTCGGTCTCCTCGATGATCTCCTGGCGTCGCACGGACGCCGCGCCGAGGTTGGTGCGCAGCACGGCGCGGCCCTTGTGCGGCGCGTCGAGGGTAAGGGTGATGACGAGCTCGTCGCCTTTCCAGCGGAGCAGGTACGAATCTGGTGCGGGTATCTGTTGTAAGGTCATGGAACCATGTATTATACCACAACACTGTCCGCTCCGTACGAGTTTTTGCTATAATACGCACTGCAACAGTAGCGCTATGAAGAGAATACTCTATCTACACGGCTTCGCCTCGTCCGGCGCGAGCGGCACGGTCGAACTCCTGCGGCGGGAGTTCTGGGAACGGGCCGATCCCGCGCACCGCGCCGTGGTGACGGCGCCGGACATCCCGGTCGACCCGCTGGAGGCGTGGCCGATGCTGGAGGCGCTCGCCTACGAGGAGATGCCCGACCTGATCGTCGGCACCTCGATGGGCGCGTGGTACGCGCAACAGCTCCACGGCTTCCTGCGCATCTGCGTGAATCCCTCGTTCTGGCTCTCGAAGAAGTACGACATCCTGCACGTGGGCAAGCACAAGTGGCTCAACCGACGCAAGGACGGCGCCACGGAGTTCCACGTGAAGAAGGAGACGATCGAGCACTTCCAGGAGATGGAGGCGCACCAGTTCGACGGCGTGACGGACGACGACCGCACGCTCTGCTACGGACTCTTCGGCGACGAAGATACGCTCCTTTCGGCCGAGACGCGTCCCGTGTTCGAGCAGCACTACCCCGGCATGTCCCGCACGTTCTCCGGCGGACACCGCCTCAACGCGGACGCGGTCGCGCACGTGCTCCTGCCCTTCATCCATTCCCTAAACGTGATCTGAAAGCGAAGACGAACGACATGGACAAACAGAACAGATCGAGCTGGTCGGGTCAGCTGGCGTTCGTGCTGGCGGCCGCCGCGTCGGCCATCGGCCTCGGCAACCTCTGGCGCTTCCCGTACCTGGCGGCGAAATACGGCGGCGGCGTGTTCATTGCCGTCTACATCGCCCTCTCCCTCACCCTCGGCTTCACCCTGCTCGTGACGGAGATTGCGATCGGACGCTATTCGCGGCAGAGCCAGCTCACCGCGTTCAACAAGCTCGGGCACCCGAAGTGGAACTTCCTCGGCGTGCTCGCCACCGTCGTCCCGCTCTTCATCCTCCCCTACTACAACGTCATCGGCGGATGGGTCGTCAAGTACTTCGTCGCCTACGTCAAGCTCGTCGCGGGCGGCGGCACGGCCATCGAGAGCCCGCAGGCGTTCTTCGATTCTTTCGTCGCCGCGCCGTGGGACCCGTTCGTCTGCATGACGATCTTCACCGTCGTGACGTGCGCGGTGATCGTGATGGGCGTGAAGAACGGAATCGAGAAGTCGAACATCGTGATGATGCCGCTGCTGCTCCTCATGGCCGTCGGCCTCGCGGTGTACGTCGGATGCCTCCCCGGCGCAGGCGAGGGCATCCGGTTCTACCTCGTGCCGGATTTCTCCTCGTGCGACAACATCGGCAAGGTGGTGCTCGGCGCGATGGGGCAGATGTTCTACTCGCTCTCGCTCGCGATGGGGATCATGATCACCTACGGCAGCTACATGCGGCGACAGGACTCCGTGCCGAAGGCGGCGGTGCGGATCGTGGCGGCGGACACCTTCGTGGCCGTCCTCTCCGGCTTCATGATCATCCCGGTCGTCGTGATGTTCGCGGCGAAGTCGGGCGCGGGACGCGCCACCATCGACGCCGGACCGGGACTGATGTTCGTCACCCTCCCGAAGGTGTTCGCGGAGTTCGGTGCGACGGGCGCGTGGATCGGCCTCGCGTTCTTCACGCTCGTCCTGTTCGCCGCGTTCACGAGCGCCATCTCGATGACCGAGGCGTGCGTGGCGGCCGTGTGCGACTACCTCCACGTGAAGAGGAACACGTCGGTCGCGGCGGTGTGTACCTGGTCCATTGCGCTCGGCTCGCTCTCCGCGTTCGGCTACGGACGCTGGAAGGACTTCAAGCCGTTCGACCTCCCCGCGCTCGACTTCTTCGACAGCTCGATGAACGTCCTCACGCCGATCGTCGCCGCGCTCATCTGCGTGTTCGCGGGATGGGTGCTGCGCCCGAAGCGCATCCTCGCGGAATGCCGACGCGACGGCAGCGCCGTCGGCTTCAAGACGTTCTACGCGGTGATGGTCAAGTTCATCGCGCCGCTTCTGGTGCTGGCGATCCTCGTCTCGGAAATCTGCCGCACGCTCGGCATCGGCGGCTGGAAGATCTAGCGTCCGCCGGAATGTGGTATAATACGCTTCGAACAGACAGCAGAAAAAAAGGAGAAAAGTCCATGCAGCAGTTTCTCGCCGAATTCCTCGGCACCGCGATGCTGATCCTTCTCGGGAACGGCGTGGTGGCCAACACGCAGCTCGAGCGATCGGGGATGCAGAAAGGCGGCAGCGTGCACATCACGATCGGCTGGGGCCTCGCGGTGATGCTGCCCGCGTTCATCTTCGGCGCCGCCTCGGGCGCGCACTTCAACCCGGCGCTCACGCTCGCGCTCGCGGCCGACGGCTCGCTCGCGTGGGACATGGTCGGCCGTTACGTGGCCGGGCAGATGCTCGGCGGCGCGCTCGGCGCCTTCCTCGTGTGGGCGCTCTTCTACAAGCACTTCGAGGCCACGGAAAAGGGCGTCTTGAAGCGCGCCTGCTTCTGCACCACGCCGACGATCCCCTTCACGCCCTGCAACTTCCTCGCGGAATTCGTCGGCACGTTCATCCTCGTGTTCGCGATCAAGGGCATCGCGCAGGTGGGCGGAATCGCAAGCGGCGTGAACTACCTCTTCGTGTTCGGCATCATCGTCTCCATCGGCATGTCCCTGGGCGGGCTCACCGGCTACGCCCTCAACCCGGCACGCGACCTCTCGCCGCGCCTGGTGTACGCAATCCTGCCCATAAAGGGCAAGGCGCCCGCCAACTGGCCCTACGCCTGGGTCCCGGTCGCAGCCCCCGTCCTCGGCGCGCTTGCGGCCGTCGCCCTCTACCGCGCCTTCCCCTGGCCCGCCGCCTGATCCACCACCCGCACACAAGAGGTACCCCATGCACCTTCTCGCCCTCGACGCCGGCACGTCCTCCAGCCGCGCAATCGTGTTCGACACCGACGGACGCATCGTCGCCGTCGCGCAACGCGAGTTCCGCCAGATCTACCCCCGCCCCGGATGGGTTGAGCACGACCCGCTCGAAATCTGGGAGACGCAGCTCGCCGTCGCCCGCGAGGCGCTTGCGAAGGCCGGCCTGACGGCCGCCGACATCGCCTCCATCGGCATCACCAACCAGCGCGAGACGACCGTCGTCTGGGACCGCGAAACGGGTCACCCCGTCTACAACGCGATCGTCTGGCAGTGCCGCCGCACAAGCGCATACTGCGACGAGCTCAGGGCGCGCGGCCTCGCGGACGCCATCCGCGACAAGACGGGCCTCGTGCCGGACGCCTACTTCTCCGGCACGAAGCTGCGCTGGATCCTCGAGAACGTCCCCGGCGCGCGCGACGCCGCCGAGGCGGGCAGGCTGCTGTTCGGCACGATCGACACGTGGCTCGTCTGGAACCTCACCGGCGGAAAGGTCCACGCCACCGACTTCTCGAACGCCTCGCGCACCCTGCTCTTCGACATCGGCGCACTTCGCTGGGACGACGACATCCTCCGCGAGTTCGGCATCCCGCGCGCCCTTCTCCCGGACGTGCGCCCCTCGAGCGGCGACTTCGGCACGACCGACCCGGAGATGTTCGGCGCGCCCATCCCCGTCGGCGGCGTCGCGGGCGACCAGCAGAGCGCGCTGTTCGGACAGGGCTGCTTCTCAGCCGGCGACGCGAAGAACACCTACGGCACGGGCTGCTTCATGCTCATGAACACGGGCGCCCGACGCGTCCCGTCGCAGAACGGCCTCCTGACCACCATCGCCTGGGGACTCGGCGGCGACGTCTCCTACGCCCTCGAGGGCAGCGTGTTCACCGCCGGCGCCGCAATCCAGTGGCTGCGCGACGAGCTGGGCCTCCTCGCCAAGGCGTCGGACTCCGAGTCGATGGCGCGCGCGGTCCCCGACACGAACGGCTGCTACGTGGTGCCGGCCTTCACCGGACTCGGCGCGCCCTACTGGGACCAGTACGCGCGCGGCGCCATCCTCGGCCTCACGCGCGGCGTGAACAGGAACCACGTCGTCCGCGCCACGCTCGAATCGCTCGCGTACCAGACGGCAGACGTCCTCGACGCGATGAAGAAGGACGCCGCGATCTCGCTCAACGCCCTGCGCGTGGACGGCGGCGCCTCCGCGAACGACTTCCTCATGCAGTTCCAGAGCGACGTGATCGGCGTCGCGGTGGAGCGTCCGGACTGCATCGAGACGACGGCGCTCGGCGCGGCCCGCCTCGCCGGCCTCGCGGCAGGCGTCTGGAACGGTCTCGACGACCTGAAGGCCCAGACGCCCGCGCTGCGCCGCTTCGAGCCGTCGATCGGTTTGTTGGCGCGCGATGCCGCGCTCGCCGGCTGGCATCGCGCCGTTGCCCGCGTGCGCGGACAATAAGTCCGCACACCTACTTGCGCGCCACAGCAGGCCGCGCCGTGTAGGTCCGCGTGCCGGGCCCCTGCGTCGTCGCCGCCAGTCCGGGCAGGCGCACTTCGGCCGTGGTGCCCGCCGGCACCGTGACTTCCACGCGCACCGTGGAGCCGTCCCTGCACCAGTCGACGCGGATCTCGCCGCCCGCGACGGCGTGACTCACCTTCACCCAGTCAAGTCCCGGCAGGAACTCCGGCGCCACGGTGAACGTCTTGAAACCGGGCGCCGTGCGCTTGATGCCGCCGAGCGAGCCGTAGAACCAGTTCACGATGTCCGCCATCATGAAGTGGTTGAAGGAAGAGCCTTCACGGCAGTCCCACGCCTCGTGGCAGGTCGTGTTGCCCTTCCGGACCATGTAGCCGTAGCCGGGCTTGGTGTCGTCCGCCGTCATCTCGAAGATCACGTCGCTGCAGCCGTTCTCCGCGAGCACCTGGAGGAGATACGGATAGCCGATCTCGCCCGTGCCCACCGCGCCGCGTCCGCGCACGTCCTCCACGATGTTGGCGACGATCGCCGCCGTCTCGGCGGGATCGGCAAGGCCGAACGCGAGCGCCATGGAGTTCGCGGTCTGCGAGTTGTTCTCGTAGTAGTGACCCGCCGCGTTCCACCACTTCGCGTTGAACGCCTTCTTGATGTTCGCGGCTTCCTCGCGGAACGCGGCCGCCTCGTCCTTCTTGCCGAGGATGTCGGCGCACTTCGCGAGCGTCGCGGCGTTGAGGTAGTAGAAGGCCGTCGCGGTGAAGTCGATGGACGTCCGGCGTTTCGGCCGCTTCTCGGCGGAGACGGTCTGCTGGTACCAGTCGCCGAGGCCGCCGGGCGTGATGAACTTTCCGCGCTTCTCGTTCTGCGACTGCGCACGGATGTACTTGTGGTAGGCGACCATGTTCTTCCAGTAATCGCGGATGAGCGACGTGTCGCCGGTCCACTCGTACTGTTGCCACGGGATCTGGATCATCGACGCCCCCCATTCGATCGAATGGCGGAAGCCGCCCCGGAACACGGTGTACTCCGGCGCGATGTCGGGAACCATCCCGTCCGCCAGCTGCGAATCGGCAAGGTCCATGCACGTCTTCGCGAACATCGCGTCCGCGTTCCAGCCCCAGCGGATCTGGTCGGCGTGGATGTGGTCCTGCTCCTGCCAGCCGAGCTTCTCGCGGTGCGGACAGTCCGTGAACACGCTCTGCATATTGGAGCGCTGCGCCCACCAGCAGATGTCGTGGATCTGGTTGAAGAGCTTGATCGAGCACTCGAACGTGCCCGCACGCGGCGCGTCCGCCATCACCACGCGCGCAGACGCCGCAACAAGCTCCGGTAGGGCGCGCTCGCCGAGCGCGCCGCCCGCCGCGAAGAGGCGCACCTTCATGTAGCGGAAGCCGTAGTAGAAGAACGGCGGCGTGAACGACTCGTCGCCGGTGCCCGCGAGCGTGAACGCACAGCGCGCCACGGTATTTCCGTATCCGCCCGGCTTCTTCGTGATCTTCGTCTCGCCCTCCTTGAGCGGAATCTCGGAGAACTCGATCTCCACGCGGCTGCCGCATGGGCCCTTCGCAACAACGGTCGGCACATACGCAGAGTTCTGCCCGAAGTCGACGGTGAGTTCGTCATCCGAGACCTTCATGATCCGCGTCGGCTTCCTGACCTCCTGCAGCCGGCACACGAACGGCGCCTCCCTCAACTCGCCCTTCGGTGCCTCCGCCACTTCGGGGTGGCGGGCTTCTTCGGGGTGACGGGCCAGTTCGGGGTGGCGGGCTTCCATGCCCGCAACTGCGTGGCGGCCGTCCCCGGCCGCCACCACCCGATGGTCAATATCATCCCCACTATACACGTGCGTGCGCACCACCTCGCTCGGCGCGACCGTCCACCCCTCCACCGACGACTTCACCACGCCGCCGACAATGAGCTTCTTCTCGCCCTCGCTGCCCACGAACTTCGTGTAGAGGCCCTTGCCCGGTTGCGGCACGTTGTACATTCCGTTGCCGAGCGTGATGGCGAGCGTGTTCTCCTCGCCCGCCTTGAGCGTGGGCTTGAACACGTTGTAGAAGCACGTCTTCGAGGTGCGCGTCCATCCCGGGAGATTGAACTCGTCGCCGCGCCCGATCGGCTTTCCGTTCAGCGTGGCAACGTACTGGCCGAGCCCGCAGATCGCGATCTCGGCGGGACCATCCCTCTCTACCTTGAACGTCGTGGTGAAGCGCGGCGCCGCCGCGTTCAGCTCCTTCGGCTGTTCAATCCACCGCGAGCCCCTGAAAAGCTCGCCCGCGTCCTTTGCCTGTGCCGTGACGGCAACCGCCGCCACCGCGACCATCAGCAGTCTGCTCATATAGCTCTGCCCTTTCCTCTATATGTGTGTGGGATGGTGGGCGCGACTGGACTCGGACCAGTGACCCCTACCGTGTGAAGGTAGTGCTCTAACCAACTGAGCTACGCGCCCTTGCTTCCAAGGCGGAAACGGGGGATAGTATACCGAAAAACGTTCCGCGTTGCAAGCGCGAAATCAAGGAAGTTTCACATGCGCGGGATTTCACGCCAAAGCGCCGGTCAGCTGCGAGACGGCGTCGAATCCGTGGCGCGCGCAGTAGTCTGCAATTCCGTCGTGTACGGACGCCACCACGCCCGGGTCCGTGAAGAGCGCCGTACCCACGGCAACCGCCGTCGCCCCCGCGAGGAAGAACTCGATCGCGTCCTTCGCCTCGTAAACGCCGCCCATGGCGAGAATCGGCAGCTTCGTGACGTTGTGCGCGTCGTACACGAGCTTCACCGCCGCCGGATGCACGCATCGGCCGGAGAGCCCGCCCGTGCGGTTCGCGAGCACCGGACGGCGCGTCTCGACGTCGATCACCATGGCGGGGATCGTGTTGATGAGCGAGAGGGCGTCCGCCCCCGCGTCCTCGCACGCCTTCACGTAGGGCGCAATCGACGGCACGTTCGGCGCGAGCTTGACGAAAAGCGGCAGCGTGGTGGCCGCGCGCACGGCCGACACCACCTCGTTGAGCACCTTCGGGTCCTGCCCGAACGTGTGCCCGCCCGCCTTGACGTTCGGACAGCTCACGTTCATCTCGAGCGCGCCGATGACGGGGTTGGCCGCCTCGGTGATACGGCGCGCGACGGCGGCGTACTCCTCCACCGCCCCGCCCCAGATGTTGACGATGAGCGGCGGCGCGTCCTCGCCGACCTGCCGCACGTAGTGCCGCACGTAGTGGGTGGCGAACGCGTCCGCACCGGGCCCCTGCAGCCCGATGGCGTTCACGAGCCCGCCCGGCACCTCCGCATGGCGCGGCATCTCGTTCCCCGGCCAGGCGTCCATGCGCACGCCCTTCGCCGTCACCGCGCCCAGCTTGGAGTAGTCGACCGCGCCGACGTACTCGGCGCCGTATCCGAACGTGCCGCTCGCCGTCGTCACAGGCGTGCGCATCTTCAGCCCGCCCAGGTCCACTGCCATGTTCACCATATCAGCTCCCCCGCCTTGAACACCGGCCCGTCCATGCAGCAGCGCGCGTTGAACTCGCCGCCCGCGCGGCGCACCTTCTGGATGCAGGCGAAGCAGGCGCCGACGCCGCAGATCATGTGGCGGTCCATCGATATCCAGCCCGGCATCCCCGCCGCGACCGCGCGCTCGGCCACGGCCTTGAGGAGGCCGTCCGGCCCGCACGTGAACAGCTCGAACGCCTCGTCCCGGGCGCGCAGGGCGTCCAGCGCCTCGTCGAGCGGACCCGTCACGAAGCCCTTCGCGCCCGCGCTGCCGTCGTTCGTGGCCACGCGCACCTCCACGCCGAGTGCCGCGAATCGATCGAGCGCAAGCAGGTCGTCCTTCGTGCGCCCGCCCACGAACAGGACGGCGCGCGGGTCCTTCAAGCGCTTCGCGAGGAAGTGGAGCGGCGCCACGCCGTAGCCGCCGCCCACGAGGAGCGGCACGCCTTTCGACGACGTGGGGAATCCGTGCCCAAGCGGGCCCATGACCTCCACCGTCTCGCCGAGGCGCACGCGTGCGAGCGCCGCGGTACCGCGCCCCACGACCTTGTAGAGCAGCGTCACGCGGCCGCCGTCGGCGTCGAACACGCTGAACGGACGCCGCAGCGCCGTCGGCTCGAGCCCGGGCACGCGCACATGCACGAACTGCCCCGGCACGAGCGCCGCCGCGAGGCGAGGCGCCTCCAGCACGAGAAACCGGTAACCAGGCCCCGCGTCCTCGTGCACGGCCACAGTCGTCTGTTCGTTGAGCGCCATGCCGGCTACTTGATGATCTTGCGGATGAACGGGAAGACGAAGAGCGAGAGGACCGCGCCCCAGACGAGCGAGTTGAGGACCATGATCACCCACCAGAGGATGCCGCCGCCAGACACGCCCAAGGCGTCGGCCACGGCGAATCCGGGCTGGCCGAGGAAGCCCTTGAAGATGAGGAACAGGATGAAGTGCAGCATGCTCAGCGGCACGTTGGCGAACAGAAACGATTTCATTCTTCTCTTCCTTTCACTTTCTTTGCTTGGTTTGCTTCAGGGCCGCCTACGGCCTTCAAGCCAGGCGACGCCGCACATTATAGCATAATTTTCCTTGGACTGCATGCCCTGCCGACGACATCCTCAGCGGCACAGGATGCGCGGGTTCTTCAGGCGGAACGGCTTCGTTTCGAGCGTGTTTACGCCTGCCTTGACGGACTTCGTGATGTCGAGACGGTACGGCGCGCCGATGAACCCGCCCGCGTAGGCACCGTTCACCTCCACGGCCGCACTCCGCTCACCGCCCACGTCGTCGCAGGCGAAATACACGCGCATGCCGGGCTTGAATTCCGGCAGCGTGAAGACAAGTTCCGTCGCCACGCTCTCCGCAAACGGGCTGCGCATGATCTTGGTGGCCGGGCCGAGCTTGCCCCACACGCCCTGTCCGTAGCGGCAGATCTCAAGCGGTTTGACTGCCGCCTCGCCCGCGCGGGAAACCTTCCAGAACTGTCCGTCCGACAGCAGCATCCCCGCGGACCACTTGATCGAGCAGACGAATCCGGCAGCGCCTGGCAGCACGTTGTCCGCCAAGACCGTGATTTCATTGGTTCCCGCCTTGAGCGGGAACTTCGCCTTGGTCGGCAACCGCCAGCCGCTGTTGTCGTCGCCCGTTTTCTGCTTCGCAACTTCCCTGCCGTTCACGTAGATGAACGCCTCGTTGTCGCAGGAGAACACGATCTCGGCTTCGTCTGCGGCCGACACGTCGATCTTCGTGCGGAACGTCACCTTGCCCTGGTCTTTTGGCCTGACCGGGTGCCAGATCCACTTCGCGTAGTTCAGCGCCGCGGCGGCCGGCGCTTCCTTCGCGCCCTCGATGGCCACCGGCGTCACCGTCTCCTTCACGGCCGCCGCAACGACCTCGCCGTTCGGCATGTCAACGCGGGGAGGAAGCGCATCTTGCTGTTGTACGCTTGCTGTCTTCGGCCACACAAGGAACACGGCCTGGCTCGGCTCGAGCGCGAGCTTCACGAGGCCGTTCTCGACGACGGGCCTCTCGATCGTGCCCTGCATCGGATCCCACAGTTCGACCTTGTCGACCGGCCACTTCGCGCGCAGCGCGAGATCGCGGCGGCGATTGAAGTCCTGGTTGGCGATGAAGAGGCGCACGTCTCCGTCCTTCTCGTAGTGGTTCACGGCGAGCATCCGCCCGTCGGCGGCGGAAAGGCCCGCAAGGTCGAACGCGCGCACGGCGAGCGGCTGGTCCGTGCCCGGATACTTTCGCGCGAGCGCGGCGCGGAGCGCCGCCCCGTCCGGTTCGCCTTCGATGAAGAGCGCGGTCGGCTGCGCGAAGATCGCATTGACCAAGCTCCTGACGTCGGCCGCCGTCTTGCCGCGCGTGGGCGTGTTGCTCGGCCTCAGGCCGTAACCCACCACCACGCCGCCCGCCTTCGCGAACGCAAGCGCCTTCTCCAGCACCGCGAACGGCACGTACTCCGTCGCGGGAAGCGAGAGGATGTCGTAGAACTCCTTGCCGTCCGTGGTACGGAGCGCAGGACGCCCCGTGCGCGGGTCCGTCGCGATGCGCGCGGACTCCACCACGTCGTAGCCCATCCAGTCGCTGTCGAGCTGCGCGTCCTGGATCGCGAACGCGAACATTTCTGGACGGATCGTCTTGCCCGCGTGGAAGCTCACGCCGGGGATGCACTGCGCGATGTGGCACACGTGCTCGCCCTCCGAAAGCAGCAGGGCGCAGCGGTTGTTGTAGTCCGCCCACACGCGGAAGAGCGGGTAGCGAGGCTCCTTGCCGCCGTTGTAGAAGTACGGGGGACAGTCCCTGTCGTACGGCGCGCGCGGGTTGAACGAGTGCGGGATGAGGTAGTAGCACCCCTGGTATTGGTGCCAGTCCAGCAGCCACTTCATCTGCGGATAGGTGATGTCCTGCCCGTACGCGCCGAAGATTTCGCACCAGTTCTTGCCGTTGTGGCGGTTGTAGACGTGCGCCACGGACGACGCGTACTTCGGCATCTGCCCGAAGTCGATCTGGTGCTTCCGGCTCTCGCGCTGGTTGGGATAGTACTGGCGGCACACGAGATCGACGCCCGGCACCTCCACGTACTTCATCTGCTGCATCACGTTGCCGCCCGCGAGGACGGGGCTGTAGTAGCAGTTGGCATGCTCGAGGAAGTGTCCGCTCGAGTACACGCCGTGCTTTTTGCACCAGTCGCTCTGCCGTCCGTACATCGTGCGTCCCCACACCTCGGCGCGTGCGTCGTGGTAGCGGAAGAGGGCGCGGGCCTGGTCCTCGGGGTCGGCGAGCTTGAACTTGAGCGCCGTGAGAAGCTCGCCCACGTTCTCGCCGCGCACCTTGAGTTCCTTCGCGAGCGCGTCGCCCCACCACGCGCGGAACTGCGGCTCGTCGAAGAAGAAGCCCGGGATCGTGCCGTCCTTGAACTCCTTCGCGTAGCGGTCGTAGTACGGCTGGTAGTACTGCGAGATGAACCAGTCCACCGCCGCCTCGTCGAGTCCGTTCACGGTGGGGAAGCGGTAGCCGCCCTTGGACGTGAACCACGTGTAGACGATCGTCTTGTCGCCGTCGGGTCCGGGCTTGAACACGCCCTTGTCAACTTCCTTCACGACGATGCGCGCGACTTCGTTCGGCACCTTCTCCGGCGCCTCGTGGCTCCAATAGACCGTCCCCTTCACGTCGCGGCACTGGTACTTCTCAGGGATGGGGTACTTGCCGCCCATCCCCTGGCTCGGCCACCAGTAGTCGTCGAACATCATCACCTTCATGCCGCGCTTCTTGCATTCGTCCAGCACGATGTCCACGTCGCGCCACCAGCCGGCGCGCATCCAGTCGATGTGCGGACGCGACTCGATCGTCAGGATGCCCTGCCCGCTTTCGTCCACGCGCCCAACATACTCCCTGAGCCGCGCCTCCGTCTCGTCGCCGTGCAGCCAGAAGAGCGGTCCGGTGTTCTCCCGCACCGCACCCTGCGGCGTCTGGAATTCCTGCGCAAGATCCGCAACGCACACGCCGCAGAGCAGCGCCGCCGCCATTCCCGTCATGATTTTCATCGTCGTCTCCTTTTTGCTTAAAATGCTACAGCGTCCAGCCGTTGTGGTGCTTCACTTCGAGGAGCGCGTTCGCGGACTCCGCGTTCGCGCCGGTGAAGCGCTCCGCAGCCGGATCCCACTTGAGGGTCGAAAGGCCCAGACGCTCGCAGATGTTCGCGATGTGGCACGCGCTGATCGAGCGGTGCCCGATCTCGCAGTCCGTGGCGATCGGGCGGTTCTCGTAGATTCCGTCGATGAAGTCGCTTTCGTGGTTGTGTCCGCCCGCCGCCTTGTAGAGGTGCACCTCGTTCGCGCCGAGGTCGCGCTTCTCGTTCCACTTCCTGAGGAACTCCGGACGGTCCAGCCGCCCGCGCGTCACGAACACGTCGCCCTTCTCGCCCTTGAACTTGACGCCGTTGGCGTAGCGGTTCGAGACGTGCGCGCGGAAGCCGTTCGCGTACACGAGGTCGAACGAGTAGTCGCCCGCCCAGTCGAGGATCGGGTCCGCGCCGAACCCGTCGCTCTTGAAGTTCTCCACGGCCACGGGACCGCTCCGCTCCACGCCGAGCGCCCACTGGAGGATGTCGATGTGGTGCGCGCCCCAGTCGGTGATCATGCCGCCGCCCGTGCGGGAGTTGGAGCGCCAGCACATCGGACCGTGGATGGCGGGGATGAACACGTTGTCCTTGTGGTGCGCGGCAGGTCCCTGCCACAAATCCCACATTCCGTCAGGCGCGAAGTACGCCGGCGCCTTGCGCGGCGTGCGGTCGGCGGGATAACCCCAGTACGGACCGCGTCCGCCGGGAAGTCCCACTTCGCACTCGACGCATTTGCCGAGGTAGCCGTTCCGGATCCACTCCGCCGCCACACGGAACTCGCTTGCGTTGCGCTGCTGCGAACCGACCTGGAACGTGACGCCCATTTCCTTCGCCGTGCGGGTCATCGCGATGCCCTCGGAGATGCCAAGGGACATCGGCTTCTGGCAGTAGACGTGCTTGCCCTTCTTCATGCAGGCAATCGCCGTGAGCGCGTGCCAGTGGTCGGGCGTCGTCACGCACACCGCGTCAATGCCGGGGTCGTCCGCGATTTCGCGGAAGTCCACCACGGCGCGGCAGACGTTGCCCTTGTAATGCTCGTCCACCATCCGCTTGAACGCGATGCGTCCGCCCCAGCCACGGCCCTTGGGACTGTAGCCGTAGTCGTGCAGCTCCGTGACGGGATCGCACACGGCGACGACCTGCACGCGCGGGTCCTGCATGAACGCCTCCATGTTGCCGCGCCCCATCGTACCGCACCCGATGACGGCGAGGTTGATGCGCTCGGACGGCTTGGGACGACGCACGGTCGCGCCGCACGCGCCGAAATGGCAGCACCCGCTGCCCAGAAGCGCCGTCGCGCCAGTGCCGATGAAGAACCTTCTTGTCACTTTTTGCATGATTGTTTTTCCTTTCATTTGTACGATAAGATTTTTACTGGACCGATGAGGCCGGAGTCGTGCAGCGGCAACCGTTCCGACGGTCTTCTGAACGTCCACGTGCGCCGCTTCGCCTCTGGCAGCCAACCTTCATACACAAGCCGGTTGTACCACGTGTCCGTCACTTCGATCTTCAGGGCGTTTCTCCCCTTCCTCGCCGCGTGCGTCACATCAAGGCGGTACGGCGGTGCCCACAGGTCGTGGAACGTCTCCCCGTTCAGCTCCACGCGCGCAATCGACTCCACCCGCCCCAGATCCAGCACAACGCGCCCGCGCACGTTCTCAAGATCGAACTCCGTCGTGTACGTCGCCGTGCCCGAAAACGCCCGCGCAGAAGGCGATTCGCGGAACATTTCCCTCCACGGCGCAAGAGCCTGCACGGTCGTGTTCGTGGGTACATCCCAGCCCTCGGGGAAGGAAATGCGCCAAGGGGCCACACCTGGTAGGGCGCGATCACCGAGCGCGCCGAAATCGCGGGCCGCCCGGTGGTCGGCCCCTACCGGTTCGCACGGTAGGGCGCGATCACCGAGCGCGCCGCACGGGAGGGCCGCGCTTGTCGCGGCCCCTCTAAACACCACGAAGCACGACTGCGCGGGGGCGAGCGTAAGATGGATGTGCCCCGGTAGGGCGGTCGCCCCGCGACCGCCGTCAATCAACCCGTTTTCCGGGTGCCAAATCTCGCAAACCTTTCCTTCCACTCCCCTGAACGCGGCCTCGCCCTCGAACCCCTTGCCGGCTTTCGCCGGGGCGACGAAATACCAGTCATCGTCACCGTTGCGCCTGTGGTTCCAGACGATGCCCTCGCCGACAACGTCGGGCGCAATGCCCTCCGCCTTCAGCACGTCGTCGATCGGCCGACCGACGTAAAGTCGGCCCATCGCCGGGATCCCGTGCGGCGCGCTCGGTGATCGCGCCCTACCGTGCGAACCGGTAGGGGCCGACCACCGGGCGGCCCGCGATTTCGGCGCGCTCGGTGATCGCGCCCTACCGTGCGAACCGGTAGGGGCCGACCACCGGGCGGCCCGCAATTTCGGCGCGCTCGGCGAGCGCGCCCTACCGGATGCGTCCATTTCGATTATCGCCTCCAACCTCGCGCGCGCCGCCGCAAACCGCCGCGCCCCTTCAGCGCCGCCTTCGCGCGTGGCCGGTTCCACCGGCAAACCCGCCATCGCGGCGACACCGCCCTTCTCGATCCCCTTGATCAGGTGTTCCATCGTCTCCGGCAACATGCGCCGCGATTCGGGAATCCAGAGGATGCCGTATTCGATTCCCTCGGGCGTACACCACTTGCCGTCCTTCACGGAAATGCGCGAAAGGAACGCATCGGGGTTGCAGTAGTCGTACTTGTGCCCGGCGGGGAACGGCGCGTAATGGTCGGGGCGTCCGTCGCATTCGTCGCCGAGATACCACAGGACGTCAATCACGGGCACGCCGGCCTCGAGCATCGTCTGGCAGCGCGCGAAGTAGTCCGTGAACGCCGACATGTGCTTCCACCACGTCTGCCCGCGCACGAACGGCGCGCCGATGCCGCGTCCACCGAACGACGTCCCGGGCGGCAACCACGGCTGCTGCGGGTTGTGCGTGAACGTGTGGAACACGAAATGCGTTATGCCCTCCGCAAGGTTCATGTTCGCGTTATGCTTGTAGTCGCGCAGGCGCTCGTGCCACGAGACGCCGAAGGACGTGAACGCCTCCGCGCCGACGCCGCGCTTGCCGTAGAGGTGCGCGGCGGAGATGATCGGCTTCACGGGCGTGAAGTTGAAGGACACGGCGGGCTGCCAGAACTCGCACATCGGGATGTCGGCGTACTTGTAGTACTTCATGATGTCGCCGGGAATGGAGTTGCCGAACGCGGCCTCGAACTCCACCTCCAGGCCGCGTTCGTGCGCCCGCTTCGACATGTGCCCGAAGAAGTTGTACGTGATGAGGTCGCTCACGAGCATGCGCCAGTCGTTGAGGAAGCGCGCGGTGTCATCCGGGGAATCTACGACGTAACCGAACACCGCCGGAATCCACGTGAAGAGGTCGTAGCCGAGGCGGGACGAGAAGACCGCATCCATTCCCGGCGTCCATGTCTGATGTCCGCACTCCCAGCTGTCCATCAGCATCGCGCGAAGCTTGCCGTGAAGGGGCGCGCCGGGTTTCGTGAGGCGACCGATGTAGTTGTCGAACTGGATGTCCGCGGCCAGCGTGGAAAACTTGTCGCACTCGAAACCCGTCCCCTCCGGCGGCGCGGGACTGTTCTTGACGCCCGTGTTGACGTGTCCAATGCGCAGCACGGTCCACCTGCCAGGCGGCGGATCCCATGTGAGAGTTCCGTCCTTCGCCATCTGGGACGTGAGGTTCACGACGGCCGCCGATTTGACGTACGCGCTCTTCGACTGCATGGGCGCGGCGCGACGCAGGAGACGCCGCAGCGTCCAGCACGCCTCCCCTTCCCAGTTGTCCTTCTTCGCGGCACTTAGGAGATGCGCCGTGCGAAGCGTGATCGGATGCTTGTTCTTCACCGTCAGCGTGAAACGCCGCGCCGTCGTCTCGCGGCAGGCGAGCGACAGCGGACGCGCATCCTGCCAGCTGGACGGCGGCAGGGCGACCTCCTCCACGAGCGTCGTGCCGTCATCGGCCTTCAGCGAAACCGTCGTTCCCGGGTCGAACGACTTCGTCACGGAGGCGAGGCTTTTCACGGACGGCAGTTCAAGCGTCCGAACCGTGACCGGCTGTGCGAACTCGTAGGTAATCTCCGTTGTCGCATTCGCCGGAATCTTGGCGGCGGCGCGGCCGCGCGCCCAGGCGTTCCAGTCGGTAGGGCGAGCCGTCCTCGGCGAGCCGCTCAAGTCGGAGCCGGTGACAGACGACGGCGCAAGCGGCTTCTCCCAGTCGCCCTCCGGCGCGGGAAACGCGATGACGGCGATATCGCGATAGTCGCGCCACGGCTCGGATTTTGCGCAAGGGTTCGGGAGGGTCACGCGCACCGTCTTGAATCCCAAGTTGAACCACGAGCAAGCGCCCTCCACATCCGTGCGCGACACGGCGAGGTGGCGCATCGCGTGTTCGGGCTTGATCCAGGGTCCGCCCGCCATCGCCCAGCCGGGGCACACCTGCATCGCTATCCGGAGGTCGAGCCGCTTGCACTCGTCGCCGAAATGTCCCGCGAGCGCGTCCCATTCGGGACTAAGGCACTTGATCTGCTTCGGTACGCCCGGCCACGCGCCGCGCGCACTGTCGCCGTTGAAGAGCTTGATGCCGGCGATCCCGGCGGACTTCACGGCCTCCAAATCGGCCGTGATCCCCGGTGCCGCCACGTTTCCGCCGAAGAAGAAGAAATACGTTTCCGGCCGCTTTACCCTTTCCGGCTTGCGAAACGCGGCCTCCGGCGCGCCGGCGCAAACAGCCTGCGCCAACACGCACCATGCGGCAACCACGACCGCGCCAACGACATTTCGGTCTTTCATTGCGGCGTATTATACACTATTTCCTTACACCACGCAATGTCCACCCGACGAGAAAAACGAACTTGAACTTCCATTTTCGTGAAGATTCGCACGGACGCAATATCAATTTTCGTGGGAATAAGGAGTTTTTCAACTTGCATTTTCGTGAGAATCCATGATATAATCCTCGCGACAAGGAGAAATCAGATGGTCTTCAAGCGAAAAATCTACGATAAGTTCGTTGACTGGAAGCGCCAGTCCAACGGCTGCTCCGCACTTCTCGTTGAAGGAGCGCGGCGCGTTGGCAAGAGTACCATTGTTGAGGAATTCGCAAAACGTGAGTATGCGACGTACGTCATTGTTGATTTCAACCGCCCCAAAGAGGGAATCGTAGATGCCATCGTCAATCACCCAGATGACCTTGACGGCCTTTTCAACCTATTAATGGTTTCATACGGCAAAGTTCTGAAACCTCGCAAAAGCCTAATAGTCTTTGACGAGGTGCAGAAATGCCCACAAGCTCGCCAGCTGATAAAGTATCTTGTCGCGGACGGGCGCTACGACTACATGGAAACCGGTTCGCTCATCTCAATCAAGAAGAACGTCAAGGACATCACGATACCGTCCGAAGAGGAATCTATCGGCATGTTTCCCATGGACTTCGAAGAGTTCTGTTGGGCTCTTGGCGATGTCGTGTCCGTCGATTTTGCCCGTAAGGCGTTCAACACGATGCAGCCGATGGGTGCGCCCGTACACAATGCCGTCATGAAACGCTTCCGCGAGTATCTTCTTGTCGGCGGGATGCCGCAGGCGATTGACGCCTATATCAAAACCGCAGACTTCAGCAGAGTTGACCGCATCAAGCGCATGATCCTCAAACTTTATGGCGATGACATATCGAAGTACGCAGGAACTGACGCACCCAAGGTACGAGGCATCTACAACCAACTGCCCGGACAGCTTTCAAAGAAGGAGAAAAAGTATTTCCTCTCTGCCGTAAATGAAGACGCACGCATGCGCGAATACGCCGAATCGTTCAGGTGGCTCGACGAATCCCGCATCGTCAACATCGCCAGGAACGCGACTGATCCAGACATCGCACTGGCGATGAGCGAGGATTTCGAGACGCAGAAACTGTACTCTTCAGATACCGGTCTGTTAATCACACAGACCTTCTCCAACCGTCCCTACACCGAGAACGAACTCTATAAGGCGCTCATGTTGGACAAACTTTCCGTGAACGAGGGTATGGTTGCAGAAAATGCCGTGGCGCAGGCGTTCCGAGCGAACGGCATCGAACTTTACTTTTATTCGCGTCCCGACAAAGGAGACGGCATGGGGCGCATGGAAATAGACTTTCTCGTGCGGAGGGAGAACGCAATCTGCCCAGTCGAAGTGAAAAGCGGCGCATATCAGCACCACGCCTCGCTTGACAAGTTCAGGCACAAATTCGGGAAACGTCTCGGCGACGCCTACATCCTCTACACAAAGGACATCATGGTCAAGAACGACATCTACCACCTGCCGCTCTACATGGCCATGTTCCTGTGACATTGTACCTCGCAGCGTCGTATTAGATCCAAGGTGACATCTGTTACAGTCCGATGAAGTGGATGGTCTTGCCGTCCACGACTTCGTCGCGAGTCGTCTTGCCGGACTGTCGGGCGGCGTGCAGCACGAAGTAGCTGCGCTGCTCGACGATGCGCATGATGCCCGGCAGCCATCTTGCGCAAAACTCATGCACAATTAACCATATTGACCATGCAGAAGAATTGTCGTATAATATCTGCATCGTTTCACCAAAACAGTATGTATGAAAGGATCAAATGAAAACCACATTGGATTTGCCCGTCAATCTGCTTGAAGAGGCGATGAGAGTAGGTAAGTGCGGTACGAAGACGGCCACGATCATTCGTGCGCTGGAACAGATGGTTCGTTCTGTGAAGTTGTCGCGCCTGAGGGCGATGCGCGGGACTATGCCCGACTTTTCTCTTGACCTCGACGCATTGAGGGCGCGCACATGACCGGCGTTCTTGTCGATACATCCGTGTGGATACCGTACTTTCGCGGCGGGAACGATGGAAAGAAGGCAGCGGACGCCCTTGATTACCTTCTCTCCGGCGACGAGGCAATCGTCAACGACGTCATACTGTCGGAACTGCTGCCGTTCATGAACGTCAGGGGCGAGACGCAGTGCGCAGAAGCCTTGCTGGCGCTGCAGTCCCCCGCGCTTGAGATTGATTGGCCTGACATTCGCGCCCTTCAGGAGACGTGTCTCCGCTCGGGGATAAACAAGGTGGGGTTGCCCGACCTAATCATCGCGCAGCAAGCCATTCGCCTCGGCATTCCGCTCTTTTCGCTCGACAGGCATTTTACCTTGATGTCAAAACACGTGTCACTTGCTCTTTGGCCAGGACCGCAGAAGTGAATATCCTCATACCGGGTACATCGATGAGAAATGGCGGCTTTCACAAAAGGAATGCCGCCATTTGCGCTGCCTGTCCACACGGTAAAAGCGTCCTGTCCACACGGCAAACACATCCTGTCCACACGGCAAACACATCCTGTCCAAAGCCTAAACAAGTTCTGTCCACATGAGAGCGGGCGATTGCCTGCAAGACGAATGGCTCTTACCCTTGCCATCGATTATCCAAGAGCCAAGCACGGGATTAATCCATAAGGAACAGCAAGCGTACAACAACAAGAGTTGGTGCGTCTTGTCGTCATACGCTTACCATCTCCTATCCGCACTATTTCAGCGGATTTGGGCAAGCCGCAATGCTGTTAATCCAGCCAGAGCGCAAGGCGGAAACCGCCGTGCCTTGGAGCAATAAAATTATTCATTTGGTCTGGCCAAATTTGGTCTCTAGATGAAGAAGTACAATTTCTGGCACGAGAGCACCATCTTCCACCACGGCACACCTTTCTGTCACCTTTTGAAGGACCTGTCGGATTCTCGCCACGCATAGCTCCTGGCCAATTGAGTGTCCATTCCCATATGTTTCCGTGCATGTCGTAAAGTCCCCAAGCGTTTGGTTTGTACGAACCAACTATGGTAAATGCACTGTGGTCTTCACCATCTGGACGGTGCTTGGCAGAATCTTCATCGGATTCATCTCTATCTCGCATCGACTGATTTAGTATGAAACGCCCAAGCTCAAACATCGCCTCGTCGTTGTCGCTGCCATTATTAAATTTGCTGGTCGTCCCCGCCCTGCAGGCATATTCCCATTGCGCTTCAGTTGGCAAATCGAAACCATTGTTTCCAGTCCGTGTACGAATGCGTCCAATGAATGTTTCTGGCGCGACAGTCTTCACTTCAGGCCAATTATACTTTTTATACGGATCACCGCGCACGCTAGAATATATAACCCCAGTCACAGGACACATTGAAGCATTTGTTCCGCCTGCCCAATGTCGCGGTGTCGGATTCGTACCCGTCACAAGACTATACTGTTTTTGCGTGATCTCGAACACACCCATATAGAACGGTTTTGTGATTTTGACGCGGTGGGATTCGTCCTCCTGGTCTTCTCCCATGATGAACGTACCAGGCTCGATGCGGCGTAGGACGAGTTTCGTCGTCTTGTACTCGTCCGTCCAGCCACCTTTGGGCTCGGCAGCGAGGTACGATACAGGGTAGTTTGTCGCGTTCGGCCCTGCGGAAAGATCAACCACGCAGTAGAGTGCTGATGTTTTGGCTTTTGCGACAGGTGTAACCTGCAATTTTTCGGTAGGTTGCGCTTGTTCCTTTTTCTGAGGTCTATTGATGCCGTTTTGCGAAGGCAGGTGTAAGGCAAGGCGGAAGCCGATGAATTTAGGATGAACGTGAGTCCACCATCCCGGTCTAAAAAGATATCCAGAAGAAGAAGTACATGCGTCAGCAGATTGGCGCCATTCCCCACCGCGCAAATACTTGTGATTGCCTTTTGAAGGCCCTATGGGATCTACACCGTAATTATTCCCCGCCCCATGCCAGTTGAGCGTCCATTCCACCATGTTTCCGTGCATGTCGTAAAGTCCCCAGGCGTTTGGCTTGTACGATCCGACAACGGTGAAAGTGTCCTTGTTGCCCCCCTTGCCATCTGGACGATACTTGGCGATAACTTCATTCGGTTCATTCTTCTCGCGTGAGGCCTGATTGAACTTAAAACGACCAAGTTCAAACATTACCTCGTCACTGTCGCTGCCGTTATTGAACCGACTTGTCGTTCCCGCACGGCAAGCGTACTCCCACTGCGCCACTGTCGGCAGATCAAAGCCGTCTAGCCCAGTCCGCATACGAAGACGTCCCATGAATGACTGTGCATCTACGTTTTTCACCTCCGGCCAATTGTATTTTGGATGATCTCCACGAATATCACCCCAGGGAGCGCCCACAGGGCACGCCGAGGCATTATTCTTACTTTCTGTTGACAAATCCTTTCCCATCACCAAACCATACTGACATCGCGTCACCTCGAAGACCCCGATGTAAAATGGCTTGGTGAGAGTTACGCGGTGGGATTCGTCCTTCTGGTCTTCGCCCATGATGAACGTGCCAGGCTCGATGCGGCGCAGGACGAGCTTCGTGGTCTTGTACTCGTCCGTCCAGCCACCTTTGGGCTCGGCAGCGAGGTACGATACAGGATATTTTGTCGCATTCGGCCCTGCGGAAAGATCGACCACGCAATACAGGTTTCCGGCGGAAGGATGGCTATTCCCAGCCACTCCACTGGCTGGACTAGTGATCACGCCTGCAAGCATATCATCGCCGTATCCCTTAACCTCGTCGATGTGCCTCTGTGCCTTCACCTTCACAAGCCCGCTGGCGTCGCCGGAATTGATCGCCTCGGCGTAGATTGCGGCGGCGTGGCGCTTAAACTTCTTCTGCTGCTCCTCTTCGTCGTTGCCTGGATAGGACCACCAGAAGTCTGCGATGGCACTCTTCGGCATCTTCCCCTCGCCCTTCTCCGCCTTGGCGGCTTCGGCGGCCTTGGGGTTGTCGCCCTTCGCGAACTCGTCAAGAGCCTTGTCCCAGTCGCCTAGGCTGACGTAAAGTTCCGCAATCTTCAGGTGGAGCGTTTTGTCGCTTGGACGCTTCTTCGACTTCGCGAGCGCATTCTTCAGCTCATCCTGATGGCGTACGTAGGACTTCGTGTCGTCGAGAAGACGATAGATCAGGCCTCCTTTGCTCTTCGGCACGTTGCGAAGCGCGGATTCGATCATGTTCGCCATGTTCTCGGGCGGAATGTCGGGGATTGTGGTCTTTAGTGTCTTGAGGACGCCTATCGCCTCGTCGAATGCGCCATGTCCAACGTAGAGGGTGAACGAGCCTTTGAGCAGCAACATCTTCGCCGCGTCGGACTCCGCCTTCTCCGCAAGCGAGATGGCCGACTTGGCGACGTCCGCGCGCGTTTTCTTCCCCGCCTTGAACGCATCCAGTTCCGGGCGCATGAGTTCCTGGACAAGTCCTTCGACTTGCTTGAGTTCCTGTTTCGTTGGCATTGCCGTCAGCGACGTTACAATCGCCGCCAGGGACAACATCACTATTGATTTGATTTTCATTTTTTGTCTCCTTTGACTTTACCATACTATTAGCAAATGAGACACTCCCGTTACACCTGAAACGAAAAAAGTTTTGATTATTCGTCGGCAAGCTCCGCCTCGACAATGGCTATCGCCTTCTCAACGCGGAACTTGATCTGGCGGAGATAGTTGTTGTCGATACCAAACTCCCCGCACACCTCTTCCGCAGATTTTCCCTCCAGGACGTGTGCGCGAAAGACCGCTTTGGTCTTGACAGAAAGCGCGGTCTTCGTAAGAACGTGCTCCACCGCCGCCTCATGCCTCGCCCTGTCCCACGCAAGGTCTAGCGCAGCACCCTGTTCCGGCTGAACGGAAGGTTCATCCGTCAACTCGTCCATCGGAACGGTTTCGCCCGCGCCGCGGGCCCGTTCATGTCGGTATATTCCGATAAGCTGCCGTCGTATGAGCATCTTCAGGAACGTGCGAAACTGCGCCTTCTCCGCCTTGTACATCCGTTCCTCCAATATCTTCACGAGGTGGATGTACACTTCCTGAACCACGTCATCAGGATCGTGGTTATGGTCGATCAACTGGACGAAACGCTTCATCGCCGGCGTGTAAAGGTCGAAGAAGCGGATCCACGCCGCATCGTTTCCGCCAGTTGCCTCAACGGCCAGTTTCTGGATAAGCGTATACGATGTGGTAGGGAATACGCTCATTTCACTACCTCGAATATGCCCTCCGCGCCAAACGCGGCGGCGAATTCTTCCTCGGCCGACTGCGGCACGGCGGGTTTGCGAAGAGCAAACCATACCGACATGAAGACAACAACAACCGCGGCGAACGCTCCGACGAAAATGGCGACAGCCTTCCACGACAACTTCTTCCACGCAGGCGTTGCCCCGTTCCGATCCATTGGCGACTGGCCTCCACTGGGCCGGACAACGGTTTTCGCCTCGGATGTGGGCACTTCCAGAAGTTTTGCCAAGGCACATAGATCAACCGGGCGTTCTGCAGGGTCTTCTGCAAGCATCTGCGGCAGCACCTTCGCCCATGGCAGCTCAAGCGTCTCAAGGAGTTCTAGCGCCCGTGAACCAGGTTCGTACCACACGCCAGTGAGTAGATAGACAATCATCACGGCAAACGAATACACGTCGGCAGCCGGAGTCGCCTCCTCGCCGCATTCCACCTCCGGCGCCATGTAGCCACGAGTTCCCATCACGAGACGTGAGTTCGTCGCCTCGGCGGCCATGGTGGTGGATGCCCTCACCTCGTTGCGGAGCCTGTCGGAGAAAAGACGCAACACGCCGAAGTCGGAAAGGATGACCCGCTTATCCGCGGAAAGCAATACGTTGTTCAGCTTGATGTCACGGTGGACGATTCCCTGGGCGTGGATGTAGTCAAGGGCGGACGCGAGTTCCGTGAACCACCTGAGCACGAACTCCTCGTCAAGGTCGGACACTTCGACATCGGCGAGAGTGTGCGGGGAACCGTCCTTGTAAACCACGAGATCCATTACAAAGTACGGCGTCTGGGTCGCCTCGTCGAAATTGAGGTCGAACACGCGTACGACATTTGGATGGTGGAGCCGAGCAAGAACCCTGCCCTCGGCAAGGAACTTGTCCTTCAGGATGTCAATGTGCCCGTCTTCGAGCGTGAACGACTTCAGCGCATAGTGGACGCCGAGCTGTGTATGAACGACCTCGTACACCGCCCCCATCGCGCCCTTGCCAAGGAGCCGGACGATGCGGTACACGCCGATCGTGTCATCTGGATTGAACGCTGCCACCAGTTCCCGGCCGTATCAGTCTCAGCAGACGCGCTCGTACGCGAGGTTGAGCAGCTTGGCGACCTTCGCCAGCGTGTCGGCGCAGTGTCCCACGCCGATCGCGCAGTGGTGTGCGGGACCGGCGGCGCTCCACGCCTCCATGAACGCCTTCGCGCCGATGGAGAAGCGGTAGCGGCTGTTTGTGTTGCCGATCTGCAGGACCGGACCCGGCACCGACTCGCCCTCGGCGGCGAGCAGCATCAGGCTGCCGTCCGCACGCTGCACCACGGAGAGCAGCGTCACCGGCCCGTGCTTCACGGTCATCTGGATGGAGAGCCCCTTGCCGGGCTTGCCGTGGTACACCGGCACCGGCACCAGACCCACGCGCCCTTCGGCGATGGCGAAGTGCGCCGGGCCGTCGTGCCCCAGCAACACCACGTCGTCCACGAAGTCGGTGAGGTAGAACTCCGAGAACGACCCGCCCGCGCCCAGCAGGTCCATGAGCTTCATCGCGTGCGCGTTCTTCACCTCGCACTCGCCCGCCACGGGCACGTGCGAGCCGGTGAGGAGCGTGTTCCCCGCGATGACCGAGGTGACGATGTTCTCGTAGGCGTTCCCCGGCTGTCCCTCGTAGTAGTAGGCCATCGAGGAGAGACGGTGCTTCGCCACAAGACGGTCGAGCGCGATCGCCGTGCGCGCGGCGCGGTCGAGCTCCTCCGGTTCGCAGCTCGCGGACACGTCGAACCGCTCGCGGAACTCGGCGATCTTCGCCGACACGTCCGCCTCCGTCACCCCTTCGCGCAGCGCCTGCAATTCGCACATTTCCAGGAGGTCGATGTGCGTGCCGAACGCCGCACAGAGCGCCGTGAGGTCGGAATAGACGTCCAGCATCCCGCAGTAGTAGTGCCCGAGCACGCCCATCCGGTTGGCGCGCATCCCGCCGACCGCGCGGGCGGCGTCCAGCCACCCCGACACGTCGCGCCACATCTCGGGATCCTGCAGCCACCCGGTGACGAACGCATACCGCACGCCGGCGCGGTTGAACACGCAGGCGATCTCCGGCACGCTGCACGCCTGGCAGTGCTCCAGCCAGATGCCGGTCATCACGCCGCGGTCGCCGATCGCGTTGAACGCGGCGTAGTCCAGCTGCGCCACGGGCTGGACGTTCAGGACCACCACGAACGCGCCCTTGGGGATGGCGGGCAGGACGGTCGAGGAGAGCGCGTACGTGGAGACGAAGAGGAACACCACGTCGATGTTGGCGTCCGCGAACAGCCCGGCTGCCGCACGCGCCTTGTCGGGCGTGTCGACAAGCCCCGCGTCCACCACCTCGCACTTCTCCGCGAGGCGCTTCCCGATCTGTGCGTGGTAGCCCAGCAGGTGGTCGCGCAGTCCCTCGAACTGCGCCCAATAGGTATCCAGCCCGATGCTGAAAAAACCGACTTTCGTTTCCATCTTCATTCTTCCTGTTTCAATCTGCGACATTGCCAGCCAAGAGGAAACGACATCCTCCACGGCCACGGATATTATCTCATACACCGCGCGGCGGGACAAGTCTCAATTTCCCTCTATCACCAAATCGCGGCGCGGGCAGGGGTAAGCCCCTCGGATGAGACCGTCAACGTAAGTTCACCTGGGCCGTCACGTCGGACCACCGCCATGGCCTTGCCGAAGAAGAGCGGATGAGAGGCCGTTTTCGTGAACGCCTCGAACTCGTGTGGATTCCCGTTGCCTACGCCGAGGATCTTGCCCGGACCATCGAGCCTGAAGTTCACACGGTTCATCGCAAGGGGATTGCGCACGCCCCTTGCGTCCACCACATCTACCTGCACCCATGCGAGAGCGCCAGGATCATCCGCCAGCTTCGGCTCCACCGTCAACTTCAACGCGGCAGGATCGCCCGCTGTCCTCATTACCGTCTCGCCGATGCGCTTTCCGCCGCGATATGCCACGGCCCTGAGCTCGCCAGGCTCGTACGGAATGTCAAACCAACGCAGACGGTACTTCCCGCACACGTTGTAGTAGGAGGAATACGGGGGCACGTCAAGACGTGCCTCGTATGCGCATATCTCCCGAATCGACGCCCAGCCGTTATTCGCATCCGTCACGAGTGCGCGAAGATGCCGCGCCGTTATGGGCTTCTCGAACACGGGCCTTCCCTCGCCGCCCTTCTCCTTGGCAAACACGTTCGTCCATACGTTTCCGTCTAGCGACGCCTGCAGCTCATAGGCGTATTTCTTGTAGTCGCCTTCGAAGTCTATCGTCACGGTCGAGAACGTGCGATTTTCGCCCATGTCGAACTGGAGCCATTCGGGGAAATGACTGCTGCACGCGCACCAGCGCGTTGTGCCGTCACCATCCGTCGCGTACTTCTCAAGATTTCCCTTGTCCACTTCAGTTGAGGAGGCGGACACCCTGGCGCCTGCAAGCAGATTCCTCTGCTTCGAGAAAACGCTCTCGCCTTTTTTGCGGATTCCGAGAGAGCGTCCGTTGAGAAAAAGCTCCGCACAGTCGCCGCTCGTATAGACGTACACCGGCACGCTCTTCCCCTCGTGGCCTTTCCAGTTCCAGTGCGGCAGGATGTGGACCGTCTCGTCCTTCTTGTTCCAGTGGCTGCGGTAGAGGTAGTAGCGGTCTTTGGGAACGCCCGTGAGATCGACGATTCCAAAGTAGGACGAACGCGACTCTTTCGCGAACGGCGTCGGCTCGCCGAGATAGTCGATGCCCGTCCACACGAATTCGCCACACACATAGCGGTCCTGTTCCATGTAGTTGAACTCCACGTCCGCAATGTCCGGCCCCGCGTTGTGGTCGTAGGAATCCACCTGGAACTGGTTGTTCGCGAAGTTGCGCTTTCCATCAGGGGGCGGGTTGAGATAGAATCCGTACGTACTGAAGGCGGACGCCGATTCCGAATAGACAATAGGCTTAGCGGGATACTTGGCCTTTACTGGACGATAGCATGCGCCGTAGTTCCATCCTGTGATGTCGAGGTCTGCATAGATTTCCTTGTCCAGCACATTCTGATGGGACATGAAATATATATTTCCGTTGCCGATCGGGCGAGTGGTGTCAAACTCGCGCATCTTCTCGCGGAACAACCTGCAGCGCTCGCGGGTGAGTCCGTTCGCACCTTCGCCGATTTCGTTGCTCATCGACCAGATCACGACGCAGGGATGGTTCCTGTCGCGCTTCACGAACGCTTGCAGGTTCCTCGCCACGTACTCCTCGAGGTTCTCGTTTTTCCGGCGCCCCGCCGTTCCGTCCCACTTGTCGAAGCACTCGTCCCACACGACAATGCCCATCTCGTCGCAGAGGTCCAGCACATCCGGCGCGGGACAGTTGTGGCTGGTACGCAACGCGTTCGCGCCCATCTCCTTCATCAACGTCAGCTGGCGGCGCATCGCCGACTTGTCGAACGCCATGCCGAGCAAGCCAAGGTCGGAATGGAGATCCACGCCCTTGAGCTGTACGCGGCGTCCGTTCAGGTGGAAACCGTTCGACGCCCAGTCGTTCGTGAGGCTTCCCGTGGCGACGGGGAAAGTAATCGTGCGGATGCCAAACCGAACCCGCTCGCGCGAGAGTGTCTGGTTCCCACTCACAAGCGTAACCTCGGCCTCGTACAGATTAGGAGTCTCAACGTCCCACAGCGCAGGATTTTCAATTCGCAATTCAAGGCTCCCCTGCGCAGCGGGTGCAGTAAAATGCGCCCCTCCCGAGGTAGGGCGCGCTCGCCGAGCGCGCCGCGGCGGCCTCGGCGAGGCCGCCCTACCATCGAGAGAGACCTTCACCTCCGCACCCGCTGGGATGTTCCCCTCCAGTTCCCACTCAAGGCGAACCGTCGCCCTGTCGCTGGAGACCTGCGGCGTTGTCACGAAGATGCCGTTGTAGGCGAAATGCGCCGGGTTGCGCAACTTCAACACGACCTTGCGGTAGATGCCCGCGCCGGGATACCAACGCGAATGATGGTCAAGCGTAGAGGCGCGCACGGCGATGATGTTCTTCTCGCCGAACTTCACGAACGGCGTCGCGTCCACGCGGAAACTCGCGTAGCCGTAGTCCCAGCCGCCGGCGAAGTGTCCGTTCACATAGACCTTCGGCGACGCCATCACGCCGTCGAAGTCCAGAAACACCGACTTGCCAGCATCCGCCGCGTCAAGTGTCAACGAGCGGCGGTACCAACCCACGCCTTTCCACGGCAACTTGCCAGATCGGCCGTGTTCCTTTGGATTGAACGGGCCCGATATCGCCCAGTCGTGCGGCACGCGCACCGTCTCCCATGCGGAGTCGTCAAAGTCGATACCCTCAGCCGCGAGCGTGTGCGTCGGGTCCTTCGAGAACTTCCAGCCACCCGTGAGGATCGCATCGACTTCAAACGGCGACCTCCCCGCATCTTCAGCAAATGCCGCACCGACAAGTACCTCCAATGCGACTGCAAGGGTAAAAATCAGTTTGGTTGCCATGTCATTTGCCTCTTCTTCATTGCTGTCTTACTCGATTCCCCTTCTCCATCACAAGGGGAACGCCGATTACTACTTCTGGAGGTCGGTCCAGTCATAGACCTTGAGCGCGCCGTAGACCGTGTCCGCAAACGAGAAGTGCAGTTCCGGCTTGTTCACCACGTCGTGCCACGACGGCGGCGCGTTCTTCGTCGTGAAGGACGCGAAAAGCCCGCGCTCCAGGAAATACGCATGCGCGGCCGGAATCGCCGCCGTGCCGCGCGCGAAGAGCGCCACTCTGTAGACACCGGCCATCGACGCGAAATGCCGCGCCGCGAGCGCCACGTCCTCCGCCCTCCGCGCGGCGAGGTTCTCGCCGACGGAAATCGCCATCACGGCCATCTCCTCGTCCGGACGCTTTGAGCCGTAGAACGAATGGTTGCCCTTCGCCGTCTCGCCGAATCCGCGCATTTCCGCTACGGCGACCGCGCGCCCTTCCCCGAGCGCCGCGCGAATCTCGTCGGCAAGCGTCGTGCGCTTGCCGTCCGTGAAGAGAAGCAGCGGCACGCCCCTCGCGTTCTTCGGCAGAAACGCCACCATCGGGATTGGCGTGAAGTCATCGGTGCGCGAAAGGACGAGTCGCACGGCGCGTCCGTCCGTGGCGGGCTTCTCCACGACGGCGGCCGGCACCGCTGTAAGTTCGGAGATTGGACGTATCCCGGAGACGGCACGGACACTCTCCGCCGTCGGCGGTACGCGCTTTTCGTCGAGCCGCGCCAGCTCGTCCTTCATCACGTCGTACGCGCTGCGCGCGCCGGGGATGTCCATGACCTGACCGGTCTTCGTGACGTGGCGCACCTCGGGCTTGTCGTTGGCGACGCCGGAGTTCTCCGGGGCATACGAGAAGCCGATGTCAAGACGACGGAGCGCGGCGCGGTCCTGTGGCCAGGCGGATGCATCGCCGGCCGCCCAGCGGCGGATCCAGAGCATCGCGGCGTTGCGCGTCGATTCGTACCAGTGGTGCGGACCTGCGGTCTCCATGAGATCGACCTTCTCCGGGGCGCCGAGCATAGAATAGATTTTGCGGGCGTTCTCGAACGTCTCCATGGATCCCATGAACGGGAAGTAGTCTCCATGGGTCGTCACGATCATCGTGGGCGACGGCGCACGGAGCGTGACGATGCCGAGGTGGTTGAACCCGATCTTCATCTGGCCGAACAGGAACTGCTCCGCGTCCTGTCCGCCGATCTTCGCGTACACGTCGCGGATCGTGGAGAGAAACCCCGCCGGGGCGCCGGCGACGTAGCGCCCGTCGAGCGCGTTGAGGTAGGAGGAGAGCGTGCCACCGCCGGAGAGTCCCGTGACGCCGAGCTGCGCGGCGTTCACGTCGGGACGCGAGGCGAGGTAGTCGCACGCGCGGATGCCGTCCCAGATGCGGAACTGCGCGGTGTTCCAACCGAGCAGGTTCGCCCGCCACCCGATGCTGTTGTGTCCGCCGCAGGACATGTGGCATTTTGGATGCTGGCGGCGCTCGCCCTGGTCGATGGGGTCGTAGACGAGCGTGGCGAGCCCGTGCAGCGCGCCGGTCACGCCCACGCGCTGGTACCACGGGGCGTTCTTGCCCGTGAGGGAATGTCCGCACGGCGAGACGACGCCGGGATACGGCACCTTGTACTTCGGGTTGTCCGGCAGGAAAAGGTGCGCCGTCACGTAGTGGTGCGGACGGCTCTCGAAGAGCACCTTCTCGATCACGTAGCCGTCCTTCTTGACCCGACCCGTCACGCGCGCGTTGAGCGGCGTCTTCTCCGGCAGGCCGCCGATGACGCTGAGGACGCCGGCGCGCACCCACGCCTGATGCTCGGCGAGCTTCTCCTTCGTGTCGCACGCGAGCCACGCGGCGTCCGCCGCGCGGTCCTGGCGCACGACCTCGTTGAAGAGGCTGTCGCGAACGGTCTTCCCGATGTCGGACCCGCCGCATTGCAGCTGCTGGGTCCCGAGCATGAGGGAAACGATCAAAGCCAAGTTAGTCATGCCATCTCCTGATTCAAGGCCACGGATGGAGCGAGCGCCTCCTAGCGCATGTACTTCAGCTTCACCGGCTTCCGTGCCGACTTGAACTTCCGCACGTCCTCGTCCAGTACGCGGATCGCCGCCTCCAGTTGCACGTCAACGCCTTTCGCAGCCGCGTTCAGGTCCTCATCCACAAGCACGTCCGGCACGGCGCCATGTCCCTCCGTGTCCGTGCCGTCCAGGAGGAACGCGCCGCTGAACGGCATCCGGAACTCGCCGACGTCGAGCAGCTTCACCGGACGCGTCCAGATCACCGCGCCGCCCGTGGGCTGCCCGACCAGCCGCCCGCGCTTCAGCACCTTGATCGCGTGGGAGAATATCTCACTGTTGCTCCCCGACTCCTCGTTGCAGAGCACCACCACCGGGTTCCGCCACACGGGCGAGCGCATCAGCCACGCGGGGTAGCCGGGACGGCTTCCGCCGCGCCGCATCGTGATGCCGTGCTCCGGGCGGCAGAGGATGTTGAGCAGCGCGTCCGCAATCCGCCCGCCGGGGTTGTCGCGCACGTCTATCACAAGGCCGTCCTTCCCGTACCCCTCCGCGAACATGTCCTTCTCGAACTGCACGTAGTTCGCGTTGTCCATCTTCGCGATGTCGAGGTAGCCGAAACGACCGCCGCTCGCCTCGCACACCCGGCGGCGCTTCGCCTCGCACGCCTCGTTGACGACCTTCCTGCGGACTTCCGCGAAGCTTTCCGACTTGATCCGCACCTCGCGCACCGCGTTCGTGCCCGTGCGCACGCCCACGGCGAACACCTTCCCCCTCGGCGCGTTCAGCACCTCGGTGGGGTCCATCTGCGGCGAGACGGCGCGCCCGTCCAGCGTCTCCACCACGTCGCCCGGGCGGATGCCCACGGCCGCACGGTCGGCCGCTCCCTCGCGCACGACCTCCTTGACGCGCCACCCCTTCCCCGTGTACTCCGGATCGTAGACCAGCCCCAGGTGCGCCGTCTGGTAGTCCCAGGACTGGAAGGACACGCTCTTCTCCCACTCCTTCTTGTTCCAGGACTCGCGACTGAAACCGAGATGCGACGCATTCAGCTCGCCCACCATCATCTGCAGCACGCGCTCGAACACGCTCGGAGACGCGGCGTGACGCGCATACGGCAGGTACTTCTCGCGCACCTTCCCCCAGTCGACGCCGTGGTAGTCCGGGTCGTAGAAGCGGTCGCGGATGATCCCCCACGCCGTGCGGAACGCCAGTTCCTGGTAGTCGGCGATGTCCGTGTCCTGCCGCGCCGTGAATTCGAGTATGGTGTTGAAGTGCGCCGGCTTGCTGTCCACGCTCCAGCACAGGCGGTCCTCCTTCTCGTACCAGCGCCTGACGACGCCCTGCTTCGACGTCATCTGCGAGGCCTTCGCGTCCCTCTCCAGCAGGTTCAGACGGTATGTCGCCCCCTGCGCGCGGTAGCAGAGGTACCGGCTGTCGGACTTGACGATCGGCGAGAAGAACGGACACTCGCCTCTCCGGCCGGTGCTGCGCACGCGCTTGTACAGGTCGTGGAAGTCGATCTTGACCGGCTTCACCCGTCCGCCGACCGTCTCGTCGGACTTCTTCCCCGACACCTTCGCGCGCGCCGACCGCAGTCTCCGCGGGATGTCCGCGTCCGCCTCGTCGCGCGGGTCGAGCCACAGGTAGAACATCTCTCGGCTCTTCATGTCGTCACGTTCGCCGACGAAGGCCAGCACCTTGCCGTCGTGCGACCAGGCCGGCATCCCGTCCCACCGGTTGTGCCGCGAGACGTTGTAGGGCGGCGTCTTGCCGTCGGCCGACACGATCCAGACGTCGCTGTTGCTGTCGTCGTCCTCCATCGACACCGCCAGCCAGCGGCTGTCGCCCGACCAGACGTAGTCGCCGCAGTACGGGGACCTCGCGGTGTACAGCGGCACGCCGTTGGTGTCCGCGATCGTCAGCCCCCCGGGAATCGTCACCCACGAGAGGCGCGTGCCGTCGGGGCTGATCTTCAGGTCGCGCCGGATCTCGTCGCCGCCCGCAAGGCGGCGCTTGACGAACTCCCGCGACTCCCACCACTGAACGTTCGTGCTGACACGGGTCGCCACCCACAGGTCGGAGCCGTCGCCCCGGTCCGACACGTAGTAGAGAGCCGAGCCGTCGTTCGAGAACACGCAGTCCCGTTCATGCGTGAGGGAGCTCCCGTGAACGAGACGCGGCTCGCGCACGAGCGTGTCGGACACGAACAGGTCGCCGCCCGTCGTGAACGCAAACTGCATTCCCTTGTCGCAGAAATCGAGGCCGCCCTCCCGGTCGTTGTTCCAGCACGACGAGTATAACCGACGCCGCGCGCCGGGGCGGGGCGCGTAGGCGACGGGGACGAGATCGATCCGCTTCGGATCCGGACGCTGCGCCGTGGGGTCGACCCGGTGGAAATGGAATCCCTGGCGGAAGACCATCGTCCGCCCGTCCGCCGAAAGCGACGGGTGGATCACGTTGTCGCCCTTGAAAAACGTCACCTGGCGATCCTTCCCCGTTGCGAGGTCGCGCTCCCACACGTTCATCGTCCCGTCCTGGCCCGACACGTAGTAGAACCCCTTCCCGTCGGGACGCCACAGCGGCGCGCGCGAGTCGGTGTCGCGCTTCACGAGGAGGGTGTAACGCTTCGTCGGCAGGTCGTACCGCCAAATCTGCCCGGAGCGCGCTCCCTTCGTGCGCTTGCGGTACAGATGCTCGCCCCGCCGCCTGAAGAGGATGCTCGTCCCGTCCGGCGAACAGGACGGATCGGACGCCTCCGCGTCGAACAGGATCTCCTCGGCCCCGCGTGCACGGACGGGCAGGTAGGCGACGCGCTCAGAGCCGGACTTGTCCGCCAGGTCGCGCGACACCGTGCAGAGCAGCCGCTCGCCGTCGCGCGAATAGGCGCTCGGGTACGTGCTCTCCGAATGGAAGGACACCTGCCGGACGGTTCCCCGCTCAATGTCCTGCTCGAATATCTTCCGGTTCCCGTCCGCATCGCTCAGGAAGGCGACGCGCCTGCCGTCCGCCGAGATGACCGGCCAGCTCCGGATGCCGGAGCCCGTCAGGAGCGGACGCGCCTTTCCGCCCTCGGTGGACGCGATCCAGATGTTGTCCGCCCACTCGAAGACGAATGTCCTGCCGTCTCCGGAAACGGACGGACGCGCCCCGAGGTAGATGGTCTCGCCCGGATCGTCCGCTGCAGCCGAAAGCGCGCCCAGTGCGAGAACGCACGCCAGGGCCGCCCGTACTTTCATTCCATGTTGTCTTTTCATAGTCTGCCTCTTCATTTCTTGGATTCCCCTGCGGCCTTCGCCCATCTAAACGGCTCCGCGAACAGCACGCGGAGCTCCTTCCGGCCCTTCGCGACGAGCAGCTTCTCCGGATGGAACTGGACGCCGACGACCGGCAGCGTCTCGCTCTCGATCGCCTCCACCACGCCGTCCGGCGCAAAGGCGGCCGCGCGGAACCCCGGTGCCAGGTCCTTCACCGCCTGGTGGTGCGACGAGTTCACCTGCATGCTCTCCACGCCCAGGACGCGCCCCAGGCGCGAACCGGCGACGAGCCGGATGTCGTGGAGATCCGGGCTGCGGTGCGCGATCTCGCTTGGACGCTCGGAGGGGAGGTCCTGCCAGAGCGTACCGCCGAAATAGACGTTTATCAGCTGGCAGCCACGGCAGATGCCGAGCACGGGCAGACGGCGCTTCACCGCCTCGTCGAGGAGCAGGAACTCCCAGGCGTCGCGCCGCAGGTTCACCTTGCCCAGCTGCGGCGACGGCTTCGCCTTGTAGCGGCGTGGGGCGACGTCCTCGCCGCCGCAGAGCAGCAGCACGTCGACGGACGCCAGCATCCGCGCGGCGACCGCCCGGTTCGTCGTCGCTGGCAGCACGAGCGGCGTGTTCCCTGCCAGCGTGCAGGCGGTCGTGTACGTCGCAAGCACCGAGACGCGGTCTTTCTCCGCGCACATGTCGGCAATCCCGACCACAAGCGGCTTTGCACCCGCCCAGGCCTGCGCCCCGCACGGGGCCAGCAGGCAGGCGCCGATAAGCGCCGATCCCTTCAAGAGTCCTCTTCTGGCTCTTTTCACCGTCTTCTCCTACTCGTCGTTGAAACAAGGTGGAGATTATACCATACGGCGGCGCGACTTGAAAGCAATTAGAGGCACTTTTGGGGATTGTCAAAGGCCGACGATCGAACGGACGTCGTCGTAGGTGAGCTTCTCCATCACCTGCGTGTCGGTGGTGCCCACGGTGGCGTCGATCACGGCCTGCTTCTTCTGCTGGAGCGCAAGGACGCGTTCCTCCACGCTTCCCTCGGCGATCATCTTCACCACGTACACCGTGCGCTTCTGCCCGATGCGGTGCGCGCGGTCCGTCGCCTGGTCCTCCACCGCCGGGTTCCACCACGGGTCGAAGTGCACCACCATGTCCGCGCCCGTGAGGTTGAGCCCCGTGCCACCCGCGTGGAGCGAGATGAGGAACACGGGGATCGACTCGTCCGTGTTGAACTTCCGACACTCGCCGAGACGGTCCTTCGTGGAGCCGTCCAGGTAGCAGTAGGGGATGTTGCGCGCCTCCAGCTCGTTGCGCAGGATCGTAAGCATCGTCACGAACTGGCTGAACACGAGCACGCGGTGTCCGCCGTCCATCGCCTCGTCGAGCATCTCGAAGAACACCTCGATCTTCCCGGAGAGGTCGTGGCTCGTGGTTTGTACTTCGTGGTTCGTAGTTCGCGGGTTCTTTTCCCGGTATTCCTTGAGGAGTTCGAGGTGGCACGACACCTGACGAAGGCGCATGAGGAGCGCGAGGATCTCGAACTTCGACTTCGCGAAGCCCTTCGCCTTCACCATGTCGCCGATCTTCCCCTTCGCCTCCGCGAGGAGGCGGTTGTACCAGCTCTGCTGTTCGGGCGTCATCGGACAGTACGCCACCTTCACGATCTTGTCCGGCAAATCCTTCGCCACGGTCTGCTTCAGGCGCCGGAGGATGAACGGGCGCAGCTTGTGGCGCAGACGATCCTGCGCCGCCTGCCCTTCCTCGCCGCCGCACGCGATCGGCTGCTCCACGCGCGCGCTGAACGCGTCGTACGCGCCGAGGTAGTCGGGGAGCAGGAAGTCGAAGATGCTCCACACGTCCGCCACGGAGTTCTCCACCGGCGTGCCGGTGAGCACGAGCTTCTGCAAGCCGTTGAGGCGCTTCGCGCTCTTCGCGTTGCGCGTGCTGCGGTTCTTGATGTGCTGCGCCTCGTCCAGCACGATCACGCTGAAGGTCCTGTCGAGGTAGGCGTCGGCGAGGTCGCGCTGCAGGAGCGCGTAGGAGGTGATCACGAGGTCCGCCTCGGGGATGCGCGCAAACACGGCGGCGCGGTCGGGGCCGGACACGACGAGCCGCTTCAGCCACGGCGTGAACTTCTCCGCCTCGGCGTTCCAGTTCTGGACGAGCGACGTGGGGCACACCACGAGCGCGGGCTTGCCGCGCGCCGCCGGGTCCGTGCGCTCGAGCGAAATCCACGTGAGCGTCTGGAGCGTCTTGCCGAGGCCCATCTCGTCCGCAAGCAGGCCGGACATCCCGCTCCGCTCGAGAAAACGCATCCAGTAGACGCCCTGCTTTTGGTAGGGACGCAGCACGCCCTCCAGCCGCCCGAGGTCCACCGGCTCGAACTTCGCGTCCTCGTCCTTCTCGCGCGCCGCGGCGAGCTCGCGCCACGTCGGCGGCCTCGTCTTCGAAGTCCACTTCGTCGAAGCTCGTGAGCGCGCCACGCACGTAGGGGGCGTACACGCGCGGGAGGCGGAAGTGCCCCGGACGCGCCGCCGTGCCCGTCTCGGAACAGTCCGCGAACACGCCGCGCATCTCCTCGACGGCACCGATGTTGAGGAGGTACGTGCCCTCGGGCGTCATCAGGTAGGAGTCGCCCCGGTTGATCGCGCCCTGTATCTCGGACGGCGACACCTTTCGCGACCCCGCCTCGAAGGTATAGCCCACCTCGAACGCGCCGCCGGGCGCGTCCGACACGTCCACCACCGGCACGATGCGCGGCAACCCGTCGAGCGCAGCCGAGAGCCGGTCGGAGTACGTGACCTTCCAGCCCATGCGCCTCATGCGCGGCTCGCCGCTTCCGAGGAAGTTCAGCACGTCGCGCGGCTCGGTGATGAACCAGCGGTCGGAGTCGGACGGCTCGAAGCCGAGTTTCGGAAGTGTCTTGAGGGCTGCCTGCTCCGCCTTCAGGTTGCGCACGTGGTAGAGGAGCATGTCGCCGGGATCGGGACGGCAGATGGCGTCCGGCCCCGCCGGCGCGCCGCAGCCGATTTCCTGTTCGCCGTAGCGCGCGAAGAGCTGGGCGGAGATGGACGCGCGGGAGCCGGAGAGCTTCACGTGGATCACGGGCGCGTCCGGCACGAAGCGGAAGAAATCCTCGCTCGGCGACATCTGCACCTCGATCTGCTGGCGCAGCACGGGCAGGTTGTCGCGGATGAACGCCGGCATCGCCGCGCGCGGAATCACCTCGTCGTGGCGGTAGATGCTCTGGAACGGCCCCTTCAGCACGTTCGCGAGCGGCACGAACCGCGGCGTCCCCTCGCCCTGCTCCGTGAGCGGGGTCGTCCACACGAAACCCGTGGAACCGTGCACGAGGAAGCGGTCTGCCGAGGCCACGTGCTCGAACGGCAGCTCCGCCCACGGGAACAGCTCGAACTGTCCGTCCTCCTCGAAATACTCCGCCTTCAGCACGCACCGCACGCGTGCGGCCTGCGTGCGCATGGCGATGATGTTGAGGAAATCGCCCGGGACGAGGCGGATTTCGGATGTCGCCGGTCCCTCGCAGATGTCCTCCAGCACGCTGAGGAGGTTGTCGTCGCCCTTCGAGAGCCGCACCCCTTCCCGGAGCGCCGGCTCCTCCGGCGCGTGGCGCACGCCCGCCTCGTCCACGAGCGCGAGATGCGCCTGCACGCCGCCCGCGTAGAACTCGCGCACGAAGTCGCGCCCCCACGTGAGCAGCACGCGCATGCGCGGCCCCGTGAGTTTCCGCTGGATGTACGCCCCGGGATCGACCTCCGCCACGCGCTTCGCCGTGCGCAACTCCGCCTGGTGCCGCTCCTCCGCCTCGGGGTCGTTCATCCGGTACATCAGGACGAGCGCAAGTGCCACGACGTGCGGACACACCAGCGCAAACTCCCTGTTGGTCCTGCACGGGCAGTCGGAGATGATGTGCCCGTCGTCGAACAACGTGAAGCCGGTACGCTGACTTCTTCCGTCGGACAGCAGGATCTCGCCTGTCGCCTTGTGCGTCGACGGGTCCCACTCCGCCTTCACGACCGAGCCGCCGTTCCCCAGACGCAGCCCCTGCGCGAACACCTTCTCTCCGCCCCAGCCGATGAGCAGTTGATGCGTGAAATTCTTCGGGCTCATGCCAACGCCTCCACAAAACGCACCGCGTTCGCATCCAGGGCCGCCTCCAGCTCATCCGGCGCCATCCCGCGCAGTTCCGCCAGTTTGCGCAGGACGGTCGCGACAAGCGCGACCGCTCCCGCTGCGGGAGGGGCCGCGCTTGTCGCGGCCCAGTCATTCGGTCGCGACAGGCGCGACCGCTCCCGTTGGGGCCATGGGGCGGGAGGGGCCGCGCTTGTCGCGGCCCAGTCATTCGGTCGCGACAGGCGCGACCGCTCCCGTTGGGGCCATGGGGCGGGAGGGGCCGCGCTTGTCGCGGCCCAGTCTTCGTCGCGACCATAATCCGCGTCCGTTTCAACAAGCAGGCGCTCCAGCGGAATCTCCTTCACGAGCGCACGGTAATTGACGGCGTGGTCGTTGAGAAGCGCCGCGCCAACGCCCACAAATCCATTGAGCGCCGTAATATCCGGCAACAAGCCGCCGCTGCGCGAAAAGCCGTGGAAGAGGAACGCGGGGATGCGTCCCGCATACGGACGGCACGCCGCCACCACCTCGCCCCAGCACTTCGCGCCGTGCAGCACCACGGGGCGACGGAACTCCGCCGCAATTTCCAGCTGCGCGGCGAACACCGCACGCTGCTCCGAGGGGATCGTCTTCACCTTCAGCCGGTCAAGTCCAATCTCGCCCACGCCTGCATGCTCATCCGCCTCCAGCGCCGCCCGCAACTCCGCCACACATTCGTCACCTTGGTAGGGCGCGCGCTCCGCGCGCGCCGCCTCCCACGGGTGCACCCCGTAGAAGCGGAACTCGCGGTCGCGGAGCGCCAGGAAAGTCGCGTAGCCGTCGCGATGGTAGTGGGCGTCCGTCATCCCGCCGCCTCCTCGGGGGTAAAGGTGAAGAGAAAACCGCCGTTCGCGACAAGGTCGATGAAGAGGCGCGCATCGGGCGCGATGCCGGGGAGGATGGCGCAAGCGCCATCCCTCAAGATATTGACCGAGTAGGATGTGGCACGCAATTCAGGCGGCGTCAATTCCCACACATCCTCAAAGCGCACCGTGAGCGTAGTGGCATCGACGGCGAATCCCCCCACCTGCCACACGGCCCCGGTCGGGCCATCGCCCCGCGACCGCCGCGCGAACACGAGAAAATCGTCCGGCTCTCCGCGCATCACGCGGAAGGCTTCGCCCTCGCCGTCGATTCCAAGAAATGCCCGAAACGCCGCACGCGCGGCGGGCGTCACGGCTTCGCCGAAAACCGGCTCCGGCAGCGGCCCGTGCGCGAACGGCACGACGGCGAACGCAGCCGTGAGCAGGTCGCGTCCGTCGGCGAGCGCAAGCGCCTCGGCCACATGATCCGTGCCGAGGCGCGCCTGTGCGAGGTCCGCGGGACGCGACCACGAGCGCGGCGGACACCCGGGGCTTTCCGACCACAGAGCGCCATCGCGCCAGGCGAGCTGGGCGACTGCGGTCACTTGTTTTCCAACCTTTTCATTCCATTTCCACTTCGTCGCAGTTGCCCACGCGAAACGGCATCTTCGGCAACGGCGCTGCTAGTATACCATTTCTCCCCCTTCTGCGCCAATCATCTAGTCGCCCGCCACGCACGGGAAGGACGTGTCGACGGGTGGCGGCCCTTCACGCGTTCCTACTTTGTCTCGAAATCGTACGCACCGAGAATGCGACGCGTCTCGTCCGCCGCAGAGACCATCATCAGGCGGTACGTCCTTCCGTCGGGCGCCACGTCGATCACAGCATGGGCGCCAGTGAACGATTCGGGCGCGACGTCCTTCATCCACGGCTCGGCGGCGTCCTTCTGGCGGCGCTTCGCCGGGAAGAGACCCGGCGCGTACAGACACGGCCACGTCGCCTTCGCGAGGCGGCGCATCGTGGGACGGTTCATGTGCTCCTGATGCCACACGCCCGCCACGACAACGCGTGCGCGGAGCGCCTTCACGAGGGCGTCCGTCATGCTGTGGTGCCCGTGGTGGTTGGCGTTGGCGACGTCCACCTCCGGACATTCGGGCGCGAGGAGGTCCTCGATATCGGCGAACGCGCCCGCAGGCGTCTTCACGTGCCACGAGAAGTCGCCGCCGTTGTAGTAGCGGAAGTCGCCAAGCGAAAACACCATCGCCGTCGAGAGCGCGTTCTCCGTGAACCGGCTCCGGGGGACGCCAACGGCCTCGCCGACGTCGAGAACTGAACCGTCGCGCTTCAGGATGCAGCCCCGCGCGCAAAGCGGCGCGAAGCCAAAACCCTTCCATCCGCCGTGCAGGAGCTTGATCTGGTCCGATTCCTTCTCCAGACGGAAACGCTCGATCTTCGTCCCGCGCTTCTGCGCTTCGGCATAGACTTCGCGCAGATGGGCAACGATTCCCGCCGAAAAGCCGTCCGTCGTGGACGATGGATCCTCCATCTGCGGCCAGGAACGGTCGATCATCGTCCCGAAGTCGAGGAACTCCATCGCCTGCCCGATCCCGCTCAAGGCGTAGGTACCGCGCTTTGACCTCCCCGCGCTGTAACGCCCGTTGCCGGCGTGGTCGCTGTGGTAGTGGGTGAGGACGAAGTAGTCGACCTTCTTCCCGTTGGGATTGTCGGCGAGAATCCAGCGCGCGGTCCACTCGCCCGGACGCCGCTTCGCGTCCGGCAGATGCGGCACGCCGGTCGCGCCGATGTCGCCGCAGTCGATGAGCGCGGTCGTTCCGTCGGGGAACGTCAGGAACGTCGCCTCCGACCCGCCCGTGTAGAGCGTCGCGATGCGGAACACGCCCTTCTTCCACGCGGGAAGCGTCTGTCCCGCGAGCGGATGCTTCGCCATCTCCGCCCAGGCCATCCAGGGCGATGCGCCGATTCCAAGCGCGGCAAGTCCGCCGCCTAAAAACTCACGTCTCTTCATTTGACCTCCTTGCATGCGGTTTATTCGTCCGCGAACACCTTCCCCTTTCCGTACCGGGCGTTGAGCGCGTCAACGGCCTTGTACAGGCGGGAACATTCCGTTTTCTGCATGGACTGGTCATGTGTCATTTTCTTCGAGCCAGGCGTTGATGTTCAGGGGCTCTTCCAGGTCGGCTTCTACCTGATTCTGCCTGTTCGCGACTATCTTGCCCGCGGGATCGGGGCGCTTTTTGTTGAGAATGTCGGAGATTTCCTTGAAAAGGTCGTCCGTGTTGATCTTCGGGTTGCCGTAGAAGGCTTCGCGGACGTTGTTTATGAGTAGAGTGTTTCTGTTGTCGAGATGCCTAACCTTGTCCAAGGCCTGCTGGAGAGCCTTGACGACAGCCTCCATGTTGGCATCGCGCAGTACCTTCCTCAGGTCCTGCCCCTTGACCTCTTTAAGCGCATCGAAGACCCTCTTGAGCCCGCTGAGCAGATTCTCGGTGCTCATCCCGGCATTGCCGTCTCCCGTCTCGAGCTCCTCCGTCCCGATCCCTCCCGATTCGAGCTCGTTGATGGCCTTCAGGATATCGTCGGCGGCGGCCTTCTTCTCGACGCGGGGCTTCTCGGCCTCGGGCTGCGTGACGGCGGCGACCGCGTTCAGCACGGCTACCGCCTTGTCGACCAGGCCGTTCCTGTCGAGGCCGGTATCTATGGAGAAGGTGTTCCCGTTGCCGAGCGTGATTTTGGCGAGGACATTGCCGTTTTCCTGAAGCGAGAACGTGACGGGGACCACCTTCATCGAGACCGATTTCGGTTCCTTGTCCTTCCCGACAAACGCCGTCGGGTTGCTCAGCTTCGTCATTATTTCCTTGGCGAGCTTCTTCTCGAAAGACGTGATGCTTTCGCCATTCCCGCCGAAATGCAGAATGTCCAGCACGTTGTCGACCGCCCTGTCCGCCGTGGTCTTCAGCTTGGCAACGGACTGGGCGTTGACCGCGTCGCGCGCCGCCGCGCGGTTTTCCATCTCCTTCTTGTCCACGCCCCTGTAGATTTCGGCGCTCGTCTTCAACGCCTTCGCCCCGTTCGCGGCGGACGCCCGGTGCTTGTTGATCTGGTCGGCGTACGTGTCGATGACTTCGCGCACCTCCGCCGCCGTCAGCGGCTTGATGTTGCCGGCCTTCAACGCGTCCAACGCGTTGCCGGGGATGCCGAGCTTCTGCTTGACCGCGTTGACCGCATCCTGGGACAGACCCTCTCTCGAAAGCGCACGGCAGAACGCGAACTTGACCGCCAGCGCCTCCTCGGTACTGATCTCGGTCCGGTTGAGGATCGTGAACGTCTTGTGGTTGTTCGTGCGGTAGACGCTCTTGCCGTCCGAACTGAGCTTCATCTGCCCGATGTTGTACGTGCCGCTGGACTCCGCGTTGAACTTGTCCAGCGATATGTTCAGTCTACTGAGGTTGATCGCCATTTCAAGACTCCTTTCCGTGATGTTCTTCCACGTTGCATACACGCGAAACCGGGAAAGGTTACACGTGCATCACGTGGAAATCCCCCGAAGGGGTTTCCGACACCTCGCCCGTCGGACGGAAATCCGCTATCGCGCGGCTCCAGAAGAGGGCCGTCTCGATGAAAGAATCGATCTTCGCCTTGGCGTCGTTGGAGAGCTCGTCAGGCGATTCGTACCTCTGGAGACGAAAGCGTCCCGTCGCGGCGTCAAGGGCGAGGGTCGCGCCGGCCGTCCCTTCGAAGAGATTGTTGGCCTCCAGCATGGTGCGATAGAGCCTTTCGCCGCCCTCCGGCGGCGGTTCGCCCAAGTCGGCCGACATCAGCACGAGCTTGCGCTCGCCCACGTAGTGGATGACGACCTGCACTTTCGTGCCGCCGTCCTCGCTCTCCACCTCGAAAACAGTCGTATCCTGCACGACCTTCAGCTCAAGGCCGAAGGCGCGTCCGAGAACCGACACAAGATCTTCGAAACACATGATTGATTCCTTTGATTTCAACTGCCACCGCAACAGGGACGGCGTGTATTATATCATATTTCCGCAGAATCAGTGACTTTTCACTCCTGTTGGCTTTCAAACGGAACTTTCTCTATTTTATTTTGGAAATAGGGACCATTGTCTCTAAAATCATTCTGGTGGTTCTTGAAGGTCGTCTACCGTACGGTCATCAGCTCGTCCCAACGGGTCGTGGGTCGCTTTGAGAGCTTCGATCGCTTCATCTGCCACGTGCGCGGACCGATGCCCTCTGCGGCGGAGAATACCTTTCCCTTGCCGTAGCGGGCGTTGATCGCATCCACGGCCTTGTAGAGACGCGACCTTTCAGTTGGCGGGGGTGTGTCGAAGAGGTCGGTCTGGCGCGGCGCACCGGGTTTTTCAAGTCCGAAGAACACGACTCCCGTCTTGCGGTACCGCAAGCCCGGCGTGAAAAGCGCGGCGACCTCCGGACGAAAGGCCCGGAGAATCTCGTTGGTGGCGTCGGTGGGCGCGGGGAACGCCACCGTCCTGCCCACAAAATCGCCTCCTCCGCCCGTCGCGAAGATCTGCGCGTAGATGTTCCCCCCTGCCGCGAGAAGCCCGTGTCGGCGAAGTTTGGCGGCTGCCTGCGCGGCGAACGAGGCGACAGACTCCTCAAGCGCGTCAAGCGTGGTCGCCGGGGTCCCGAACGAGCGGGAGCATGACACGGAGTCCGGGGCTGCGTCGTAGTCCTTGTCCTCGCAGCAGGGAATGCCGCGCAACTCCATCGCCGTGCGGAGAAGCGTCACGCCGCCAACGGAGCGGATCGTCTCGTCCGACGCGTCTCGGAGGTGTCGGGCGGTGAGTATGCGCACGGCGCGGAGCTTGACGGGGAGACGTCGTCCCACGCCCCAGACCTCTTCCACGGGCAGGGAGGCGAGAATCTCCGTCGGATCGTTGGGCATGAGGAACACGCCTTCGGGTCGCTTCTTGCCGATGTGGTTCGCGATCTTGGCGAGCGTCTTCGTGGGCGCGAATCCGACGCCACAGGGGATGCCGACCCAACGGAGGATCTTGGTGCGGAGGCGACGACCGTAGGCGGAGTAGTCTTCGGCGGCGGTCGTGGGCGGGTAGATGAACGCCTCGTCGATGGAATACTGCTCCACGTCCACGGCCTCGTCGCGCAGGATCGAGACGATCCGCCGCGACATGTCGCCGTAGAGCTCGTAGTTCGAGGAGCAGAAGGACAGCTCGCCCGTGGCCTCGCGGCTCTTCAACTGGAAGTACGGCGTCCCCATCGGGATGCCGAGCGCCTTGAACTCGTTTGAGCGCGAGACGCAGCATCCGTCGTTGTTGGAGAGGACGGCCACCGGCCGCCCCACGAGGCGGCGGTTGAACACGCGCTCGCAGGACACGAAGAAGTTGTTTCCGTCGACAAGCCCGATCATCTCTTCCCCGCGAACCGATGGATGCAGGCCGTCACCTTGCCGAAGTAGTCGAGCTCCTGGCCTGGGCGGAGGCGGATGACCGGGAACGCAGGGTTCGCCGGCTCGAGGCGGACGCCGTCCTTGTCGCGGCGGTAGGTCTTGACCGTGAAGTCGCCGTCCACGCTTGCGATGATCACGTCACCGTCGGCGGGGCGCAGGGAGCGGTCGACCACGAGCAGGTCGTCGTCGGAGATGCCCGCGCCGATCATCGAGTCGCCCTGGACGCGCACGAAGTACGTGGCGGCGGGCCGTTTCACCAACAGCTCGTTGAGATCGAGCGGGGGTTCGAGGTACTGCTCGGCCGGCGAGGGAAAACCCGCCACGACCGATCCTGAAACTTTAGCCTTTGTACGCATGATTCATTAGGCGTTCGTCTTAGCCGTTTTGATGCTGGAGGTAAGCAACTTGACGAGTTCGATACAGTCGGCGAGAAGGGAGTCAAAAGCGAGCGAGGATTCGACAAGTTCGCCGTCGCGGAGAAGTTCAAGCCAGTACTCGGTCTCGGCGGCTTCCTTGAGTGCGATCTGGAGCTTCGACGTAAAATCAGTTTTACTCTGCGCATAGCGGCTTTCGGCGATATTCGCGCCGATTGAGGTGCCTGATCGTAGCATCTGCTTCGCGATGACGGATTCCTTGCGTTCGCGCAAGTACTTGTACAGGCGAACGACACGCAAGGCAAACGCCTTCGACTTTGTAAGCAAGATGCTGTCTTTCATCAGCTGTTGTCCCTTCTTTCGCACTGCCGCAGGTTAGAGTGAATAGGTCCATTGACGAACCTCTTGCAACCATTCACTATTCACCTTGCTTTCTCCGTTTTGCCTCGCAGGTTATAGTGAATAGTGAATAACGAATAACTTCCACCATTAGGGAATAGGTCCATTGGCGACCCATCCACAACCTATTCACTATTCACTATCACCTATTCCCTAATGGTGGAGGTGGGGGGAGTCGAACCCCCGTCCGAAACGGCTTTGGCCAAACGTCTACGCGTGTAGTCCGCCTTTGATCTCGCATCCGGTACGCCGACGAACGGGCTTATCCGAACGCAACCGCTCGGTTGTACGTGGGCGAGACGCGCGAGCGGAGCGCTTCAAGCCAAGTCCTGCTAGGTTATGCCGCCACGGCTTAGCAGGCGTCTGCCGCGCGACATCGGGGCCGTTAGTTAGGCCGCGAGAGCGTAATCGTTGTTCGCAATTACAGTTTTTCCCGTTTTTTAACGAGGCCAACGAGAATCCTCGACGCGCAATCTGGTCTCCACGCATCCCGTCGAAACCGGATCACCCCCAAGTTCCCTTGAGGAAAACGGCGCATATTATCCTCTTTCCCGGCCTCCATGTCAAGGGGGCGTGCGCAATTTCAGGTGAAAAGCGCGTTCAGGCCGGCAGCGCGGCAAGGACGATCGCCGTGCGCGCCGGGAGGTAGAGTTTCACGTGGTCCACGCGTTCGTCGCCGACGACCGACGGCTCGCTGAAGAACGTCTGGCGCGCCGCGATGCGGCCCTGGCCGCCGAAGCGGACCTCGTCCGTGTCGAGCACGCGGCGGAAACGGCCGGGCGGCACGAGCACGGGGTAGTCGGAATACGACCGCGACGCGCTGAAGTTGAACGCGAAGACGAGTCCGCCGCGCCAGAACGCGAGCGTCTGGTCGGCGTCGTTCACGGCAAGCGGCACCGGCGACGTGCCGCGCAGCGCGTGGTGCTTCGCGACGATGCGGATCATCTCCGCGTCGAAGTCGCCGAGCCCCTTGAAGCGCAGCGCGGGGTCGTCGCGGAGCGACCACTGGCGCCGCGCGTGGCTGTAGTCCCAGCCGTTCTCGGCGCGGGGGAAGTCGATCCACTCGGGATGGCCGAACTCGTTGCCCATGAAGTTCAGGTACGCGCCGCCGGAACAGCCGAACGTGGCGAGGCGCGCCATCTTGTGGAGCGCCACGCCCCGGTCCGTCTCAAGACTGTGCTGGTCCACGCCCATGCCCCAGTAGACGGCCTTGTCGACGAGCTGGAAGAAGAACGTCTTGCCGCCCACGAGCGCCTGGTCGTGCGACTCCACGTAGCTCACCACCTGCTCGTCCGCGCGCTTGTCCGTGAGCGCGTGGTAGAGGCCGTGCATGTTCCAGTCCTCGTCGCGCACCTTCTCCGCGATGTGGAACCAGTAGTCCGGCTCGCCCATGGCCATGCGGTAGTCGAAGCCCATGCCGCAGTCCGCGAGCGGCGCGGCGCAGCCGGGCATGCCGCTCACGTCCTCGGCCACGGTGATCGCGCGCGGATGCGCCTCGTGGATCACGCGGTTTGCGAGGGCGAGGTAGCACCAGGCGTCGTCGTCCACGTTGCCGTCGAAGTACTGCGCGTAGCCGGTGAAATTGGTGCCGAGGCCGTGGTCGCGGTAGAGCATGGACGTGACGCCGTCGAAGCGGTAGCCGTCGAAGCGGAAGGCGTCGAGCCAGTAGCGGCAGTTGGAAAGGAGGAAGTGGAGGACCTCCGTCTTGCCGTAGTCGAAGCAGCGCGAGTCCCACGCCGTGTGCCAGCCGCGCGGGCCGTCGTGGAAATACTGGTAGGGCGTGCCGTCGAAGAGCGAGAGGCCGTCGCGCTCGTTCTTGACGGCGTGGGAGTGGACGATGTCCATGATCACCAGCATCCCCATGCCGTGCGCCGCGTCGACAAGGCTCTTGAGGTCCTCCGCCGTGCCAAAACGCGAACTCGGCGCGAAGAAGCTGGACACATGGTAGCCGAAGCTGCCGTAGTACGGATGCTCCATCACGGCCATCAGCTGCACCACGTTGTAGCCGGCCTCCTTGATGCGCGGAAGGATGCGGTCGCGGAACTCGGCGTACGAGCCGACCTTCCCCTCCTCCTGCGCCATGCCCACGTGGGCCTCGTAGATGCGCGGCGGATCGCGCAGCGTCGGCGCGGCATGCCGCCACGCGTAGGGCGACTTCGGCTCCCACACCTGGGCGCTGAAGAGGTTCGTCTGCGCGTCCTGCACCACGCGCCGCGCGTAGGCGGGAATGCGCTCGCCGCGTCCGCCGTCCCAGTGCACTTCCAGGCGGTAGTGCTGCTCGTGGCGAATCGCGCGCGCCGGGAACGCGCGTTCCCACACGTCCGTGCCGGGAATGCGCGCGAGCTTGAAGCGCGGCAGGAGCTGCCACTTGGAGAAGTCGCCCACGAGCCACACCGCCGTCGCGTGCGGGGCCCACTCGCGGAACACCCAGCCCGTCTCCGTGCGGTGGAGGCCGAAGTACTCGTGCGCGCTCGCCCAGTCGGAAAGGCGCCCCTTCCCGCCGGTCAGTTCGCGCGCCCGCTGGCGTGCGTGCGCGGCGCGCCCGCGCACCGCGTCCGCGTATGGCGCGAGATAGGGGTCGTCCAGCAGATGCGGACGGCTGTCGCGGAATCCGGAGACCTGTTTCTTCATGCCGCAAGTATACCAAATTCTGTGGTCCTTGTGCAATCTGCGTCATCCGCGGCTGGCCGATGCGCGGCGGCGCACGAGGTAGGCCGCGAGCGACAGGAGCACGAGCGGCGCGACGACCGCGTCCACGAGGGCCGCGTGCCCGAGGGCGGACCACTCCACGCACGTGCCCGTGGCGAGATCCGAGACCGGCTGCGGTCCCGACACGGCAGACGTGGCGAAGGCCACGCCCCGCGAGAGCCAGAGGCCGATCCTGTCCGAGAGCGGAAGGTCAAGCGTCTCGGGATACTGCTCCAGCACGGCCGGCGCCATCTCCGTGACGACGAGCGCGACGAGCGCCGTGAAGACCGCCACCGGACGCGACAGCGCCGTGGAGAGGAACAGCCCGAACGCGCAGAGGAACGTGACCACGCACAGCATCTCGCACGTGGCGCGCAGCATGTTCATGCCAAACGAGTCCGCCGGCGTCAGCACCTCCACGTCGCGGCGCGGGCGCAGCATCACCGTGGATTTCCCCGTGTTGCGGAATTTCAGCTTCGCATCCCATCCCGCGCCTTGGTCGGGCGGACGCGAAAGCGGAATCTCGAGGACGGACTGCGTGTTGTTGCTCACGACGGCGGACCACGGGCCGAGCGTGACGACGCCCGAAAGCGACGCACGCATGTTGAACTGCGTCGAGAAGCGGATGCGCGCGACGACGCCCTCCGGCACGGACGCGGCTTCGTCGGGGAACGGCCACGCCATGTCGCGCCCGGGCGGGATGCTCTCGTAGCGGTCGACCTCGCGTCCGATGAGAATCGAGAGCAGGCGGTGGCGCGGCGCGGAACGGACCTCCTGCGGCGTGTTCGTGTTCGCCAGGATCTCCTGCAGCATCTGGCGCGCCGCCTTCTCCGGCGGATCGAGTTCGGGCGCGTAGACATGCCGGCAGTCGGTCCAGCCCCCGCGTGCGCACGTCAGGCCCGCGTTGAACGCAAGCACGAGCGCGGCCACCGCGACGAGCGCGAGAAGCGGGCCGAACAGGAGAGCGCCGGCCGAGACCGGGCGCACCGCCGCGAGAGCGAGGCGGTGCGACTCGCGCGCGCGCCACGAGCCCGCATGCGCAGGCGAGCAGCGCCACGCACAGCACCATGTACACGCTGCCGGGAACGGCCCGCAGGAACACCTCGCGTCCGCCGGCCTCCGTGCCGTCGGAACGCACGATCGCAGGCAGCAGCAGGTGCGCGAGCGCCGTCAGCGCCATGAGCGCCGTGAGCACGTGTCCGCGCACGAGCGCGCGCCAGGCGAGAAGGAAGGACTCAGCCACGTGCAGCCCCCACGGCCTCGGCGAAGAACTTCTCGAGCGGCACGCTCGGATGGTCGAACGCGACCGGCTTCCCGTAGCGGCGCGCCAGCTCGTCCGCCAGGGCGCGCGCCTCCTCCTCCGCGAGGCCCTCCACCGTGAAGCGGGCGTCCTGCGTGCGCGTGAGGAGGTCGGCCGTGCGTCCGCAGGCGGCGACACGCCCCTGCGAGAGAATCGCGATCTTGGAGCAGACGTCCTCCGTGTCGGCCAGGAGGTGCGAGGTCATCAGCACCGTCACGCCGTCCTTCGCGAGCGCGCGGATCAGCTCCTTCACGTCGCGCGTGCCGATGGGGTCGAGTCCGGACGTGGGTTCGTCGAGGACCAGCAGCTCGGGATTCGAGACGAGCGACGCGGCGAGCGCCACGCGGCGGGCCATGCCCTTCGAGAACCCGCCCACGGCGCGGTCGGCCACGGACGCGAGCCCCACGCGCTCCAGCAGCTCGTCCGTGCGCGCCTTCGCGGTGCGGCGGTCGAGCGACGAGAGTCCGGCGTAGTAGCGAAGCGTCTCGCGCGCCGTGAGAAACGGATGCAGGTAGGAAAGCTCGGGCAGGTACCCCAGCCGCGCGCGCGCCGCGCGGGCGCACGGCGGCAGGCCGAAGAGGCGGATCGTGCCGGCCGACGGCGCCAGGAGGCCCAGGATCATCTTGATGGTGGTGGACTTGCCGGATCCGTTCGGCCCGAGGAGGCCGAACACGTCGCCGCGCTCGATGGCAAGGTCGACGCCGCGCACGGCCTCGGCCACGGGCCGCAGCCAGAAGTCGCGGAACGTCTTGCGCAGTCCGACGATCTCGATGACAGGTTCGCTCATGGAATCTCCCTTCTCGCGAGCAGCGCGGATCCGGCGACGAGCCAGAACGCGACGAGCAGCGCGCCGGCACCGGCGGCCGCGCACAGATCAGCCCCTGCGGGCGTGCAGCCGCCGGCAAAGGCGTCGACGAGCCAGAAGCGGTGGATGTCCGGCAGCACGGCGCGCAGCGGGCCGACGAACGACAGGATCACGGCAACCGTCATGAGCGCCGCAACGGCCGCGGGCTTCAGGCACACCGCGAACGCGCCGGCCATCGCCACGAAGGACGCGCAGCCGAGCGCGAGCACGCCCAGCGCCGGCAGCAGGTGCCACGGCACCGGCGACTGGTTGAAAAACAGCACGACCGCGAGCGCCGCCGGCTGCGCAAGCGCCGTCAGCAGGCACGCCCCCACGCAGAAGCGCGTGCGCAGGACCGCATTCCCCATCGCGGCGAGCGCGAACGCGAGCAGCGTGCCGCCCACGCCGGCGGCGACGCCGGGCCCCCACACGAGCACGTCGCCCTGCGTGACGATACGCCCCATCTGCGACGTGACGACGGACAGCAGCATGGCGCCCGAAACGGCCAGAAGGAACAGCGCAAGCGCGGCCAGCACGCCGACGATCTTCGCGCAGAAGAAAAGCGGACGCGGCACGGGGCGGGCAAGCGCGGCCGCCGCCGTGCCGCTCTCCAGCTCGCGGCCAACGGCATGGACGGCTGCAGACGTGGCGAACACGAGGCCGAACACGAGCAGCGCGGAAAAGCCGCATTCGCGCGAAAGACGCCCCGGCTCGCCGAACTGGTGCAGGTGCACGACGGGAAGAAGGTGCACGGCGAGAAGCGCGACGAGGAACAGGATCGCGGAAAGCGGCTCGGCCAGCGCCTCCAGCGCGGCCGCACGTGCGAGTGCCCGGAAACGACGCATGCCGCGCCGTCCTTACATCTGGATGAACTGCATCTCGTTCCCGCCTGCGACAGGCCCAACGCCCTCCTGCCACAGATACCACATCAGCACGCCAACGGCCACAAGCGCCGCGATGGACGTGATGAGCGAGAGAACCGCCACCCAACTCGGGACGCCTGCTGACTTGCCGGCGTCAGGAGCGGAGAAGCCGACAGGGCCAAGGTTGCCGACGGGCGCCATGTCCGCCACCGGCAGCTCCGCCACGTCGCCGCCGCCCTGCGCGGCGGGCGCGGCCGGAGCGGGAGCGATCGTCGGACGCTTGAGGCCGATGCCGGGACGGTGGAGCTTCAACGTCTTCTTCTGCGTGACGGCAGCCTCCTCGGCGGGAGGTTCCGGTTCGGCGACTGTGGCGGCGGTCGGCGGATCCGAAACGGGCGGGCGCGCGGGCACGAGCGGCGCGGGGCCGCTGGGCTTGAGGTCCGTCGGGCGGCGCAGCCGGATTGTCTTCATCGGCGCCGGCGCCTCCTTCGTGGCGGGGGCCACGCCAATCGCGGACTCAAGCGAAATGCGGGATGTCTTGGACTTCGCCGCCTGCTGCTGCGCAGGCGTGAGGATGCCCTCGGCGATGATGCCCGTCTTGCGCAGCGTGGCCTGCATCGGAATCGGGCCTGTCACGGCCTTCAGGTTTTGCGTGGCCTTCTTGACGGGTTCTGGCGCCGCAGGCGCTGCAGGCTTCGAACCGCCCACGACCGGCTTGTGGATCATCGGCTTGCGAATGACGGGCTTGAGCTTGATCGTCGTGGCACCGGTGGTCGGGGCTGCGGCAGGCGCGGCGGGTGACTTGGGGGCCGCAGGTGCAGGCGCGGCGGGGGCCGCAGGTGCGGATGCGGCGGGCGCGCCGAACGGCGCCAGCTTGGGCGGCACGGTGGATTCGTCCGGCGTAATCGGTGTCATTTCAACGTCATCTGCCATTTTCTCAGCTCCTTCTCGTCGTTCAGCCTGTTCAAATCCTTGCGCCGTCCGATCAGACGGCCATTACTTCGGCTTCCTTCGCCTTCAGCTCCGCGTCGATCTTCGCGATGCCGTCGTCGGTCGCCTTCTGTACCTTGTCGAGGCCGCCCTTCAAGTCGTCCTCGGAGATCTTCTTGTCCTTCTCCAGCTTCTTGAGCGCCTCGTTCGCGTCGCGGCGGACGTTGCGCATCGCGATCTTCTGGTCCTCGGCCTGCTTCTTGGCGACCTTCACGATCTCCTTGCGGCGCTCCTCGTTCAGCTCGGGCACCGTGATGCGGACCACCTTGCCGTCGCTCTGCGGCGTCACGCCGATGTTCGCGGCGAGAATGGCCTTCATGATGCCGTCGATCGTCGATGGATCGAACGGCGTGATCTTGATCTGGCGCGGCTCCGGCGTCGAGATCGTTGCGATGTTCTTGAGGGGCTGCTTGGACCCCCATGCCTCGGCCTGTATGCCGTCCACCATCGCAGTGGACGCCTTGCCCGTGCGAAGGCCCGCGAACTGCGCCTTGAGCGCGTCGAAGGACTTCTGGATTTTCGTCGTCGTGTCGTTCAGGACTTCTGCAACCGTTTCCATGGTTCTGCTTTCTTTTGGGTTTGTCTTGAAATTCAGGTGTCGCTCACGAGGGTGCCGACGGCTTCGCCGCGCACGACGCGCAGGAGCGCGTTGCCGTCGAAGAAGTCGAACACCACGATGGGGATCTCGTTGTCCATGCACAGGGCGAACGCCGCGGCGTCCATCACCTTCAGGCGCTTCTCGAGCGCCGTCTCGTAGCGGAGCGAGCCGTACTTCTTCGCCTTCGGGTCCTTCTTCGGGTCGGCCGTGTAGATGCCGTCGACCTTCGTGGCCTTCAGGAGCACGTCCGCGCCGATCTCGCTTGCGCGGAGCGCGGCCGCGGAGTCCGTGGAGAAATACGGGTTGCCAGTGCCGCCCGCAAACACCACCACGCGGCCCTTCTCGAAGTGGCGGATCGCCTTACGCTGGATGAACGGCTCGGCGAGCTTCGGCATCTCGATGGACGTCATCACGCGCGTGGGCACGCCGATCGCCTCGAGCGCGTTCATCATCGCGAGTCCGTTGATGATCGTGGCGAGCATGCCCATCGAGTCGCCCGTCACGCGGTTCACGCCCTGCGCCGAGCCCGCGAGCCCGCGGAAGATGTTGCCGCCGCCGAGGACGATGCCGACCTCGCAGCCGAGCGCGTGGATTTTCTTCACGCGCTCGGCCATGAACGCGAGCTTCGCCGGGTCGATACACTCGCCCGTCTCGCGGTTCGCGAGCACCTCTCCCGAGAGCTTCAGGAGGATGCGCCTGTACTTGAGCCTTTTCTTCACGGCCACTATTTTACCCTTTTTCGCGGCGCGGCGCAACCCGGGAGTTGCAGAATTTGCATTTGCGTTCATTTGCATCCATTTGGTGCCGGAGGCGGGACTCGAACCCGCACGCCAAAGACTTGGCAAGGGATTTTAAGTCCCTGGTGTCTGCCATTCCACCACTCCGGCTGTGTGCGCATAGTTTACCACAAATTCAGACGGAGTAGAAGTCTCCACCGCGCCGCAGCGGGAGCGGCCGCGCTTGTCGCGGCCGCCTACTGCACCACCACCACCACCTTGAAGAACCGCATCGCCGCCTTCTCCGCCGCCGTCGCCCCTTCAACCGCCTTCCACTCGCCATCCAATCTCTCCGCCCCCTTCAGCACAGCCTGTATCTCCGCGCCCGTCCAGCGGTTCACCTTCGGCTCCCACTCCACCTTCGGCTCACCATCCACAATCTCAATGGAAACAATGCGGAAGTCGTCCGTGGCAAGCGCCGAATCAAGCGCCAGCGCATAGCACTCCGTCGCCGTCCGCCCGTTCGCCACTGTAAAATTCAACGTATTACATTCCGCAAATATGCCAATACTGAATCTGCAACTTCCTTCGGCGGCAGTCCTAGCCAGTTAGACCTTGGCGATGCCATATCCCGCAGAAAACGTCTGCTGCTGAATGTCTTTGCAATCGAATCAATGATTCGCGCCGGTTCGCGCAAGGGACATTTTTTGTTGTGCAGAATCATCGCATCCACAAACCGTTTCAAGCGGCGCCGACTGACCACCCCAGACAGATAATGCAGGTCGAATACGTCCTTTGTCCGAGTTGACATCACTCCGTGTCGGATAAGGCTCAACAACTTTTCTGCGAAAATCTGCTCGCATGAATTCGAATAGAGCGTCGCCTTTCTCTCATCCGCCAACGCACTGAACCGACGCTCGATCTGACGCAGGTCGCCGTGGGTATGAACTCCGATGTCTATCTTCGTCCGCACAGGCTTCTTGGTTGACCCGTCCGATATGTCAAGATAGCCCCTCTTGCCACGATAGTCGTCCTGGCGCAGTTCAAGGATAGTCCCGAATATCGACATCTTGAATCCCGTCAACCGCGCCCACCTCGCCACAACCCTTCTTATGGACGTATCCGATATCGAACAATGGATGAAGTCAACGTCAATGTCCATGGTTGTCCGCCTGACGGCCTTGGTCAATTCACACATCACAACGCCGCCCTTCACCGTGCAGTTCTTCTTGAACCCGCTTTTGTACATAGCAAGCAAAATCGCGTCGTGCGCAACCTTTGCCTGTGCCTCGGCCACGCGATACCCAACCTTGGCTAGTTCGGACAACTGCTCGGCGAACGACTTCATCAGAACACCTCCTCGTAGATTATCGACTCGATTGCGTCACGCCGTGAGAAGTGGGCAAGATAATCGGCTATCTTATACGCCTCCAATTCAGACGACCTCCGCCGGAAGGAAAGCACGACCTCCTTGTACTGATCTGGCGCGAGCTTTCCCTTCATCCTCGCGGTTTCAATCAAAAGTCTTTCAAGGTCGAAGATCCTCACCTTGTCACCGCAGTACTCAATCGTCGTTACGCCGAGTTCCTCCGTTCCACTTGGCATGTAGAACTGCTTCACCAATGGATCGCGCATCGGCCTTGCGCCATGTGCCGTTGCCATATAGTAGAATTCGGGAACGGCATCCGTGAGATCGTGGTAGAAATATGCGCTGTCGAACGTCATGACGGCATTCGGATGCCGCCACTGGACAATCTCAAGCTCGTTTTCAGCGCCCGTATCGGAATACACGCCTACGTCCAACTTCCAGAGACGTCCGGCCGTAATCGCCTTGTCGATCTGATAAGGCGACCCAAACTTTTTTCTACATTCTGCAAACGAATAGAGCATTATACCATTCGTCGGCATTTCTCCTAGTTTTGCCGACGGTTGGTATAATACCACAATCAGATTTCTAACGCAATTGGATTTTCCCTAAAACGTTTAAACGGGTATCCTACTCCACTGGGAACGCCACCATCTTGGCAGCGGCATGGCGAGCCGCGCGCCCCCTACTGCACCTCCACCACCACCTTGAAGAACCGCATCGCCGCCTTCTCCGCCGCCGTCGCCCCTTCAACCGCCTTCCACTCGCCATCCAGCGTCGTCGCGCCCTTCACAACAGCCCGCGCACCCGGCACGTTCCACTGCGCCTTCGGCGGATCGACCGCGATGTTCTCCAAATCCGGCGTGCCATCCGCCTTCATCGGGAACGCGCTGATCTTGAACTCGTCCATCTCCTGCGGATCAAGTCCCACCACATAGCATTCCCAGACCTTCCGCCCGTTCGCGGCCGTTTTCTTGGCGGACGCCTCATACGCCTCGTATTCGTCCACAACGTCGGGGTCGTGCGCCGTGAGCCACGCATACGGCACGGGCACCTCCGTCGTCCGCGTGGCCGTCCAGGCACTCGCCCAGCTGTAGTTCGCCACCCATGCGGCGTCCTCCCCTTCGCTCTCCACGTCGTCCTTAATGTACCGCCATTCGACCGTATGTTCGCCGTCGCCCGTGATTTCCGTTGACGCTGCCGTCCAAGCCGTAACGCCGTTCAAACGCAGCTTCACAACTCCGTCCACGGCCAGCTCGGCATGGTCCCACTCGTATTCGTCGTCCTGCTCACACGACGTGCGCCACGAGAACGAGAGCGTCCCCGGCCCCATCACCTTCGTGGAAAGGACGGAACTCTGACTATGCGTGATCGCCCCCGACTTCATCGCCTCGCCGTTCGGCGCCGTCGCATCCGTCACGCGCGTCCAGCCCGCGTCGCCGTCGCCACTCGTCGTGAACCCGTGATCCGGCTTGCCCATCGTATCCCCGATGGTCCACACCTTCTTGATCGCGAACGTCGCCACCTCGGAATTGAGGTAGTCCGGCATCACCGCATACGCCTTCACCGTGCAGCTGTCCGTCACGTAGAACGGCCCCGTGTACTTCGTCGAATGGGAATTCGGATCGTTACCGTTCAGAGTGTAACGCACCACCGCGCCCTCCGTCGCGCAGGAGATCGACACCTTCGTATTCGACCCCGTGAACGATGCCGCCGCGTCCACCACTGGCGTCGCCACGTTCACCCACACGCGCGTCAGGCTCGCCGTCACGACGGACGAGTCGAAGAAATCGTCGCTGAACACCTTGGCCTTCACCACGACGGACTCGCTGAACGAGAATGGCCCTTCGTAGATCGGACTCTCCGCAGTCGGATCGCTCCCGTCCAGCGTGTAGCGCAGCACGCCGTCGTTGTTCCACGCGATCGACACCTCCTGGTTCGAATGTTCAAACTCCGATCCGTCCGCAAGCGAGAACACGGGATCGGCGCATTGCCCAAGCGCGTACTCCGCCGTCACGACCTCGCTCAACATTCCGTCCTTCTCGGCAACTGCCTTGACCGTCGTCTTTCCGGATATCTTGAACCGCTTGTACACCGGACTCTCCGCGGTCGGTTCCGTCCCATTCGTCGTGAAATGAATCGTCGCCCCTTCCGTCGGACACGACATGGTAATTGTCAGATTAGAACCAATAATCGTTCCACTATTTGGTGAGATTATCGGCTCATACATATCCAAGTATTTAATCCGCACTCCATTCCAAACGCCAGGTATCGGGACATTCCACCCTGTCGAATCTTTCATTACATAAGCCACACAATTTTCAGGTAAGCCCTGAAATGAATCCTCAGTAACAATAGGAGCATTTCCAAGGAATGTCAATGAATTCAGTGAACTTCCTGCAAATGCGCTATTCCCTATACTCTGTAAACTTGCAGGGAAGACTATATTAGAAAGTTTGTTGCAATTCTGAAAAGCCATACTTCCAACGCTCACAAGATTGTCGCCAATCATTACAGAGGACAGATTCGTACACCCATAAAATGCATAATCGTCAATTGCCATCAAAGCAGTTGGAGCTGTAAAGCTATGTAAACTGCAGCAATCAAAAAACGCTTTCTTAGGTATAACTTTCGTTTCTTGAGGAAAGTTAACAACTGATATTGAGGTACAACCACTAAACACCTCTTCGGGGTATGTGGTCAATGTGGCTGGAAGCGAAACTGACTCCAATTTACAGCAGCCTTTAAATCCTGGTGCTTCAAATATCGTAAATCCTGAAGGTATATTCACAGAAATCAACTTCTCATGTTGTGCAAATGCATTTGCGCGAATTTTCGTCGTCCACATTTCACTTTTCCCATTTCCCGATGTACGGTCATGGTGACATAACGACGTTGACGTAGCATTAATAGAACATCTTACAACAACGCCAGAAGCTGAATACCCTGAATACACATACCAGTTATAAAGACAATTGTCGCGAACATCGTAGTGAAGGGCACTATATTGTTGGCCATCAAATGTAATTGTCGGTTCATATGCCACCGCACTAGATGTCAGAACAAAAGACGAGACTAAACATAGAATCGTCATAAATTCTCTTCTATTAATACGTTTCATTGAGGTCTATCCTTTCTGTTTGTTATTACCGATATTCCGATTTGATCTGCCCTTCAGATGAAAGAAACGTATTCCTCCCCCTATCTGTAAAACCAATAAGCTTTCGCCAATGTAGGCGTTCGCTTACATCTTCAGCTAAAATCAATCCTTCGTCGACCAGTTTGTCAATCATCTTTCGGTCGGTCTCTCCAAAATAGTTCCCCTCGTTAGGTGACTTACTTTGTTCCACATCAAAGCATCTTCGCACTATTCTCCTAAGAATCGGCGTGCCACGTTTCGTCATTTTTGTCCTCCTTTTTTTAATTGTTTACACAAATCGACTCGTATATCGCATATTCTTTGCGAGACCAATCAAGTCGGGATAGATCGTGAACGAATTGATGTTGGCCTGATCCAGTACATTCTTCGCATCCTTCTCCATCGACTTGTCGAAAACCATCTTTATCAGCGCAATGTGCTTTGGCACATTTTCTAATTGCCGATGGCTAATGTCCTTGACAACGTAAGAGGGCGAGTCGATTTCTTTTGTGTCGTCTATCCTTAGGGCGGCCGCAAGGTTCAGGACAAAATGGTTATACGTGAGAGGCATGAGTTGGACGCCCGCCTGCGCCAGTTGCCGTTTATTCATAGGCGCAGTGTAGAGCGGAAGAATTCCATCCTCGCCGCTACCATTCTTAATAACATCATTTGCGGCATGTGAAACGAACGTGCGGAACTCAACGTCTTCAACGAGAGTATATCGTACGCGCCCCATTTTTATAACATCGTCAAAAAGCCGCCTCATCGCGCGTTGCTTCGCATACATCTGGTACCGCATGCGTAATGTGTCATTCTCACACAATGCCTTGAAATTGACGGCGTAGATCGCGCGATTCTTCGCTTCTTTGTAGGTTTTCTCAAACGCAAAGAAAAGAGCGACCATCAGCGAGGTGGAAAAATCAAGAAGCCTAGTCTTTGCTTCATGGTGCTGCATCGCCACCAACGCCTCGATGTCGGAATCGAAATTGAACCCGAGTAATTTTGAGTTTGCCCGAAACAGTTCAATGTTGTCACGTTCCCTTTCTTGTGGATCGTCTATGGAACACTTATCCATCTCGCGCTCTAAACTGCTCTGTAACCGCCACTCTGAATTCTCCTGGCCGCGATACAACCAGGTGTCCTTGCTCAATATGAACAAGGCCTTTGTGAAGTCCCTCCAGTTGTTCAGCGTTAGTGCAACTGTTCTCAGTGCGTCACGCATGTTGTTTTTTCAGTTCCCCGCGCCTTCCTTCAACAAGACACACCCACCCAAGGCACAGAATAGAAGTGTGGCGTGCCTCGTTTCCCTATTCTCAGACATCGGGGCGGTGGTGGAAACATAAGCACCTCCCTCGATGCATCGAGAGTAGGTGCCTCGGATGGACCTGTAGCAATACACCGAAGGAGGCAGAACTGCACGAAGGCAGTGCTTCTTCTGTGCGTTGCTACGAGTTTCAAGTTTCCGAGGCTTTTACTCTCAACGCGACCCAAACGCGGCGACGATTACGGTTGCTCACCGTCTGACCCGCGCGGGTAATCTGTTATCTCGCCTTTGAGAGGCAAGACGGAAATATTATGCCACATTCCCCCGCCCAACGCAAGCGAGATTTTGGGAAATTGAAGTTTTGCGCACGGGGCGCAGAGGTTGACGAGAGACGTGAGACGCGAGACGCGAATGGAGACAAGAAGACGTGAGACGATAAGGCTATGCGGCCTCGCCAATGTCTCATCGTCTCATGTCTCGGCTCGTCTATCGTCTCACGTCCGCGCGCGCACGCACGCCCACCTCGTTAGCGGCGAATATGTGCGCGGTACGTCACATATCGCAATATGTGAAAAAGCGGGCATGAGGCATAAGATTACGGTGCGGACTGCCTACTATGGAAGCACCCAAGGGAAATCTTATTGGTCAAACGGGTTTAGCAGAGGCACGTCCATCCCGACCATGTCATTGATGTTGCGCGTTACCAGCGTCATCCCATGAACACGTGCAGTCGCCGCAATCAATGCGTCTATCGCAGCGCGAGAATGTCCAATGCGCTCCCCTTCTCCGCAAATGCGTCCCCATTCAAGGGCCACAGACTTGTCGACAGGTAGGATTCCGTCAGAAAATCGCAAAAGGATGTCATCGCTCAGCCAACGCTCAAGGTCCTGTGCTCTTTTATCTCCGCCACGTTTAACAATCCCCTTATTCAACTCGCCAACTGTAATGTATGACAAGTACAACGTCTCGGAATCCTGACGGCACAGCCAGTCAATCACCGCTGCATTTGGACGATTGCGCGTAAGCTCGCTTATGACGCAGGTATCAAGAAGATACTTCATAAATCCACTGTGCGACCGACATCGCAACCATCCCTGGCAATGTCAAGTTCGTCCCCATCGTCAAGTCGCGGACAGGACAACAGAACATCTACAAAAGATTGTTTCTTGCATTTCCGAGACGATCTGCCAAAGTGGTTTTGCTCCGTCGATTCAAACAACGGCACAAGAAGCACCTGAAAGGAGTATGAAGCATACTCCCTCGGCACTTTGACGCTGATCCGATTCCGGATCGGTCGCGCTATTGTCTCTATCGGCGGCACTTTCAATTCCTCTCATCGTACTCCCAAACGCGACTGCGACTACTTTTCTTAGCCGACATCCACGCGGATAATCTGTTATCTCGCCTTTGAGAGGCAAGACGGAAATAGTATGCCACATTCCCCTGCCCAACGCAAGCGGGATTTTGGGAAATTGAAGTTTTGCGCACGGGGCGCAGAGGTTGACGAGAGACGTGAGACGCGAGACGCGAATGGCGACTATCAGACGTGAGACGATTAGACAACGCGGCTTCGCCAATGTCTCATCGTCTCACGTCACCACCGGCTCGTCTCTCGTCTATCGTCTCACGTCCGCGCGCACACGCCTATTCCGTAGTCGGCGGCGGGTACGTGCGCGGCACGTCACATATCGCAATAGGTGAAATGGCGAGAATTTGGCATGAGATTATGGTGCGGAACGTGGTCTTGGGGAATTGCGGCTCACACGGAGGGCTCGCCCCACCTCGGCTCGGCGGGACGCCTCGCCCCACCGTTCATACCTCACTTCACAACCTCCCAATGGCCGGTCTGCTTGTTGCCCTCGCGACGAATGATCTTCAATCTAATCAAAGTGGCAATCGCTCGTCCGATTGTATCTTTTGCAAAATCAAGTTGTACCGCTAGACCACGATATGTTGCTTTGGGATTCGCTACGATTGCTTTATAGACTTGACGCACCGAAGCAAGCTCATTTCTGAGTTCGCTTGGGACGATTATTGCACTATCTGGAAGTACGCCATCTTTTCTTGGGCCGATTTCAGATTGATCTTGGGCCGATTTCGGGTCAAGCTTGGGCCGATCCTGGGCCAATCTTGGGCCGGTTTGGGGCACTTCTTGGGCTCTTTTGAGGCACTTTTGGGGTACTCTTGGGTCACCTTGGGCCGATTGGGCAGGGCTTGGGCGGGGCTTGGACGGATCTTGGTCGGGTTCTGTACGGGTTGTGTCCGGGGCTTGGTCGGGTTTTGTACGGGTTGTGTCCGAGTCGGATTGGTTTGGTTCTGTGGCAATGTTCACGATCGTCTTTTCAGGGTCAAACTCCTCGCGGATGATCGGGGTGGAAAATCCATGTTGCTCCCAAAGTGCATAGAGATTGCTCAAGCCCGTGCCGGAGCGTTCGCCGATTCCGATCAGTGAGAAGATGTTGAACACCTGCGCATTTCTCGGGTCGCTTCTGCCGCCCTCGATGGCGACCTCCTTGCTGATGCGCATCGTTCCCGGATTCGACACCAGTATCTCGTTGAACCGCTTCTCGACCACAATGCCCTGCCGCCCGTGGTAGTCGGCGTGTATGAGCGCGTTCGCGACGACCTCGCGCACGGCCTCGTGGACATCCGTCTCGTCGATTCGCCTGTCGTTCTCGTCAAGCGCAAACGGAGTCTTTACGCCGCTTGTCACCTTGTCGTATATCCGGTAGAAGAAATCGACGATGTTCCCGCTCCAGGTCGGATCGCTGGCGCAAACCCTGTCACCCCAGCGTGCCGAGTCTGACGACCGCTCGCGATAGTCGAGAAAATAGTTCGGCAACTCGTGCATGATCGTCACGAAATCGCCAAAGCAGACCAGCCCGGCGATGTTCGGGTGAAGGTTGCCGTCGTCTCCCCTGCCTACCGCGCCGATCTTTTTCAGGAACTCCTCATCCGACAATTTGTTCCAGGCAAGACGAGGACGGAAACGAGAGAATTCCTCACGGTAATGCCGTATCGAGTCTGCGTTCAGATCGGCAACGGTAAGCGATTCCAAAACGGTCGCATCGGCCGTAACGTCGCTCGCGTCGCGCAACATCGCAAGCACGGCTTCGCGCGAACACTTGTAATCGCCTTCCCCGTTACGGCGATATGCTCCGTCGAACACATCCCGTCCAACATATACGGGACGCTCCCTGCGATCCGCCCTCGGCACTTCTATCACGACGACATCGCGGCCACGGCATTTTACGGAATAGACATGGCGATCGAAAAGAATGTTGACGCTGACCTTCTCGCGGTTGTTGACGCCGTCCCAGAACCGCTTGATCAACGTCGCCGCCTTCGGCACGCCTGCAATCGAGAACTTGCGGTCCACCTCCTTCACGCCAAGGAGGATCACGCCGCCGTCCGTATTGGCGAACGAACTGTACGACTCCCACAGGGAATCAGGCAACCCGCTGAATGCGTCTTTGCATTCGGTATGGACAACCTCTCCCTGCTTTACAAGCCTTTCAATTTGTTTTGCCGTCAACTTCATTAACTACCGCTTTTTCCAATACCTTCTTGAAGCAATGATCGCGACACATGCGACCCACCCGCGCGGGAAATCTGTTATCTCGCCTTTGAGGGGCAAGACGGAAATAGTATGCCACATTCCCCCGCCCAACGCAAGCGGGGATTTTGGAAATTTGAAGTTTTGCGCACGGGGCGCAGAGGTTGACGAGAGACGTGAGACGATAGACGCGAGTGGAGACTAGCAGACGTGAGACCATGAGGCAATGCGGCTTCGCCAATGTCTCATCGTCTCACGTCTCGGCTCGTCTCTCGTCTCGCGTCTCACGTCACCACCGGCTCGTCTCTCGTCTATCGTCTCACGTCCGCGCGCACACGCCCATTCCGCCAGCGGCGGTCACGTGCGCAGGGCGCACTTGCACGGCGGGGTGGGTTCTGGTAGAATTTCCCCGGAAGTCATCAAAGAAGCACGAACTTGTCATCAAAGGAGCACAGATAAAATGAACAGGCCAACGGCAAACATGAATATCTCAAGAAGGCAGTTCTTCATCGGCGGCGCGGCGTTCGGCGCGCTCGGCGCGTTCAGCGGCTGCCGGTTCTTCACTTCCGGCGGCACGTCCGCCGCAGGCGCGCCGAAGCTGAAGTTCGGCGTCGTCTCCGACATCCACATCCTCCGCGTCGGAGCGAACGAGGAGATGAGCGCCTTCGGCAACAACCTCACCTTCAAGCACACGCTCGAGTGGTTTCGCAGCCAGAACGTCGATGCCGTCGTCATCGCGGGCGACATGGCCGACAAGGGCCTGGACACCCACCTCCTGGCCGTCGCCGAGGCCTGGTACTCCGTGTTCCCCGACGACAAATACCCCGACGGACGCCCCGTCGCCAAGTTCTTCGTCACCGGCAACCACGACTGGGAGGGCTTCAACTACGGCAAAATCGCCGAGAAGCTCTACCCCGACGCCGCCGAGCGCGCGAAGCACGTTCTCCAGAAGGACATGGCCGGCTGGTGGGAGAAGGCGTTCCACGAGCCGTATGCGCCCATCTACTCGAAGGAGATCAAGGGCTACACCTTCATCGGCGCGCACTGGGACATGGGCGGCTACGGCCCCGAAACGGGCAAGAAGGTGTATGCGTTCGGACGCATCGCGGACTTCATGTCCGCCAACGGCAAGAAGATCGACCCCGCCCTGCCGTTCTTCTACGTGCAACATCCGCACCCCAAGGACACCTGCTACGGCTCCTGGGCGTGGGGACACGACAAGGGCATCGTCACCAAGACGCTTTCGGCCTATTCAAACGCAGTCGCGTTTTCCGGACACTCCCACTACTCGCTCACCGACGAGCGCTCCATCTGGCAGGGTACGTTCACGTCCGTCGGCACAAGCTCCCTCCGCTACACGGGCATACCGACGCGCGAGTTCGTGCCGCAGGGATTCGAGAACGGCAATGCGTTCGCGCCCGATGCCTGGAAACGCGACGCAATGAAAGGCCTCGCCACGCTGAAGTCCGGCGACTGCCGACAGGGCATGCTCTGGAGCGTGTATGACGACCACATCGCGGTGAAGCGCCGCGAATTCCTCTCCAACCTCGACATCGGCGAAGAGTGGGTCATGCCGCTTCCGTCGGCGGAACCGCGTCCGTTCGCCTTCGCGGAACACGCGAAGAAGATGAACGCCCCGCAGTTCCCGGCGGACGCCGAACTGGAGATCACGATCGTCAAGGCGAAGAACCGCGGCGGCAAGTCGCCGGACGGCACGGAGACGATTCCGTCCCTGAAGAAGCCCTCGTACAAGGTCGTTGTCCCGCCGGTCATCAAGGACGCCAAGGCCCGCCTCTTCACCCTTGAATTCACGGCGGAGGCCAAGAACGGCGAGAAGAAGACGAAGCTGCTGCTGCCGGAAGGCTTCAACCACGCCCTCGGACACGCGAAGAACGCGAAGCCGCACGTCTGCTATTTCCGGGTTGACGAACTGGGCAAGGGCGAGGTGCGCTTCACGGTGACGCCCGTCAACTGCTTCGGCGCACGGGGACGTCCCCTCACGGCAACGTTCACCCCCGGCAAAAAGGCCTGACGGGAATCAAGTCGATCGGATAAAGACGTGCGAGGCGCCGCCGGCGGGGTTGAGCAAACCGCGCGCGGCGAGCAGCCGCTCGGCCTGGCGCGCGACGGCGTCGGACGGCTCCACGACCTTTGCGCGGCCAGCCGCGACCTGCTCGATGAGGGGTTTCAAATGCGGGAAGTG
>Ga0256407_10000476_pt1 | contig 95718 bp, 81 predicted proteins | sample RumenRJG_04DNA_FD_193489 | JGI IMG/M metagenome (GOLD analysis project Ga0256407, IMG submission 193489) | Bovine rumen microbial communities from Lethbridge, Alberta, Canada - RJG_04 | ecosystem: Host-associated > Mammals > Digestive system > Stomach > Rumen | place: Canada: Alberta... | reverse complement strand
ACCGGATTGCTGCCGTTCTAAAGGTACTCACTCAACTGAATAAATCATCCATAAATAATTTCATCCGCCACGAATGCCAAAACGGTATCCTTGGCGGGTGTTTCTTTATCTTATTTGACGGTTACGTCGAAGCGGTTGCCTCGGGTTTCACAGCGCCGATTTTATTTGGTTAGATTTTGTTTGCCGGTGTCAAAGCGTCCCGACCAGCTGTTGATTTCATATGTAAAAGCAGCATGTTGCGCCGCGTCATAGCTGATATCAGCCAGCCATTTTGCAGGATCGACGCAGGGATTCTTTTTGCGGTCAAGCTCACCGCCAAAGCGTCGCTGATCGTTGCAGAAAAATTCGATCGGCAAAACTTCATCACGCATAATGCTGAGGATATAGTCGATGATCTCTTCCTCCTCGTCTCCCTCAAAGTGGCGGTGCTGCGTGGAGAATTCGACGATATATTCCGAGAATCGCGCCGCTCCGTTCTTATCGTAATATGTCTCCGCAAATACGGTGATCGTTTTGCCGTTTTGACGATTGGTGACGGTCAGCTCATTTTCGCGTATGATCACGCTCGCGTCATAAGGCTTTACGGCGTTGCTTATCGTATCAAAAAGGGGCAAGGCGCTCCCTCCTTTTTCATTATGTGTGGGTCAAAAGCACAACGCTCTCCACATGCGCCGTGTGCGGAAACATGTCCACCGGCTGGATCTTTTGCACCTTGTAGCGGCTCTTTTGGCGGAGATATTGCAAGTCGCGCGCGAGGGTTTCGGGATTGCAGCTGACGTAGACGACGGTTTTGGGTGAGAGCTTTATCAGCGCGTCGAGGAACTGCTCACTGCTGCCGGCTCTGGGAGGGTCCATCAGCACCACGTCGAGCCGTTCGTTTACGGCGGCGACAGCCTGCATGAATGTGCCGGCGTCGCCCTTGTAGAAGCGGATGTTTTTCAGTCCGTTCGCTTTGGCGTTTTGGATCGCGTCGCGCACCGCCTCGCCGTTCAGTTCCACGCCGATCACCTGACCGGCGCCGTGCTTGGCGGCGACGATGCCGATGGTGCCAATGCCGCAGTAGGCGTCGAGCACGGTTTTGCTGCCCTTTAGATCGGCAAATTCGATCGCCTTGCCGTAGAGCACCTCGGTCTGTACCGGATTGATTTGGTAGAAGCTTTTGGGAGAGATGCGGAAGCGGCAGCCGCAGAGCACGTCCTCGATATAGCCTTTTCCGTAGAGAACGGTTTGGCGATCGCCGAGAACCAGATTGGTGTTGTAGGGATTGATGTTCTGTACGATGGTCTTGATTTGCGGAAATTCTTCAACGATCGCCTTGACAAAGTGGCTCTTGGACGGAAACACCGGCGTGCCGGTCACCAGCACCAGCATGACCTCGTTGGTCGCAAAGCCGCGCTTGACGAGCACGTGCCGCAAAAAGCCCTTGTGCGTGTCCTCGTTGTAGGTCGTCAGGTGAAAGGACGGCAGCAGTCTGCGCACGGCAACAATGATCTTATCGGCGAGCCTGTCCTCGATCTGGCAGTCGTCCACGCTGACGATGCGGTGTGTACCGGACTGGTAGACGCCCGAACGGATCCTTCCGCGGCGGTCGGTGAAGAACGCTGCCTGCACCTTGTTGCGGTAGTGATAGGGGTCGTCCATGCCGATGATCGGCTCCACTCTGCCAAAGCTTTTGAGCAGCTTGACGACCTTGTTTTGCTTGAAGCGGAGCTGTTCGGCGTAGCTGAGATTTTGCAGCTGACAGCCGCCGCACTTTTTGTAGACGGGACAGCTTCCGTTTTGTATATTGATTTTGCTCTGTGACATGTCATACCTCGATAGCTTGATGTTCCTATTATAGCCCTGCCGTGCAAAATCTGCAAGAAGTATTTGCACTTTTTCCGCATTTCCTGTATAATGGTCGTATCAAACGAAAAGGACGCGTCCTGCCATGAAAACAAAGCTGCTCATCATCATCGCTGCGGCGATTTTTATATTGGGGATCGGCGGCAGCCTGCTGGTGCTGTTGCTTCCCAAAAAGCAAGCCGTACAAATCAAGCACGGGGCAGAGGTGCTCTATACATTCGATTTGACGCAGGAGCCTGACCGCACGTTTGAGATAAAAACTGACGATGGCACGAACATCATTGAGATAAAGGACGGCAAGATCCGCGTCAGCGAAGCCGACTGTCCCGACAAAACCTGCGTGCGTATGGGCTGGCTCAGCAGCGCGGCAATGCCGGTGGTCTGCCTGCCGCATCATTTGGTGATAGAATTTGCGGACGGCGGCGAAGACGGCGTGGACGCGGTGGCGGAGTGAGTATATGGATGTAAAACGGCTGGCAAGGCTCGGCGTGCTGACGGCGGTCGCCTTGATCATTTTTATTGTAGAGCTGCAGATCCCGAACCCCTTTCCGATCCCGGGGATCAAGCTCGGCTTGGCAAATATCATCACGGTGTATGCGGTTTACCGCTTCCGTCCCGTGGAGGTCTGCATGCTGGTCGGTGTGCGGATATTTCTCGGCGCGGTGTTCAGCGGCAATATGATGGCGCTGTTCTACAGTGCCAGCGGCAGTCTGCTCTGTCTGCTCGGGATGCTGCTGCTCAAAAGGGTGATCGACGAAAAGCACCTGTGGCTGGCGAGCGTGTTCGGCGCACTGCTGCACAATACCGGACAGATGGCAGCGGCGCTGCTGGTGATGCAAACGCCCTCCCTGCTGCTGTATTATCCGTTTCTCGTCGTGTCGGGCTGCCTTGCCGGACTCTTTACCGGATTATGCGCGCAGCTGATCTTGCCGAGACTCAAAAAAGCAGGGTTTTAGAATCTGTATATAAAATCATATGGATTGAGCCGAAAGTTTTACACCCGTCAGCATTGACAAAACGCACAAAAAAGCATATACTGTACAGGAAGACAGCAAAGGCGCTGCGGCTATGCCCGTAGTGCCTTTATTTTTATGTACTATACGTCTGTGAGGTAATGAAATTATGTCAAAGGTACCCGAAATGTTCGGATGCAATGTATTCAATGACAAAAAAATGCAGGAGAGACTGCCAAAGTCCACCTACAAGGCGCTGAAAAAAACCATCAGCGACGGCGAACCGCTGGATATCAGCGTGGCAAATGTGGTGGCTGCGGCAATGAAGGACTGGGCTATCGAGATGGGCTGCACCCATTATACCCACTGGTTCCAGCCGATGACCGGCGTCACAGCCGAAAAGCACGACAGCTTTATTCAGCCCAACGGCGACGGCGTGATCATGGAGTTTTCCGGCAAGGAGCTGATCAAGGGCGAGCCCGACGCGTCCTCCTTTCCGAGCGGCGGCATCCGCGCTACCTTTGAAGCGCGCGGCTACACCACATGGGACCCCACTTCTCCGGCGTTTGTCAAGGACGGTTCGCTCTATATTCCCACCGCGTTTTGTTCCTACACCGGCGAGGTGCTCGACAAAAAGACGCCGCTGCTGCGTTCGATGGAGCGCCTGAGCAGCGAAGCGGTCAAGATCCTCCACCTGATCGGCAGAACCGACATCACGCGCGTCATCACTACCGTGGGACCCGAGCAGGAGTATTTTTTGATCGACAGAAAGGTATATGAGCAGCGCGAGGATCTGAAGCTGACCGGCAGAACACTGTTCGGCGCAAAGGCGCCCAAGGGTCAGGAGCTGGACGACCACTACTTTGGCTCCATCAAAACCCGCGTTTCCGACTATATGCGCGACTTGGACGAGGAGCTGTGGAAGCTCGGTATCCTCGCCAAGACAAAGCACAACGAGGTGGCGCCCTCCCAGCATGAGCTGGCGCCGATCTTCACCACCTCCAACATCGCCAACGATCACAACGAGCTGACGATGGAGATGATGAAAAAGATCGCCGAAAAGCACGGCCTTGTCTGCCTGCTGCACGAAAAGCCCTTTGCGGGCGTGAGCGGCTCCGGCAAGCACAACAACTGGTCGCTGTCCTCCAACACAGGCGAGAACCTGCTTTCACCCGGCAAGCACCCCGAAACCAACTATCAGTTCCAGCTGTTCTTGGCGGCTGTCGTCAAGGCGGTTGACGAATATCAGGACCTGCTCCGCGCGACCGTCGCGTCCGCAGGCAACGACTGCCGTTTGGGCGGTCACGAGGCGCCGCCCACGATCATATCCATGTATCTCGGCGACGACCTCGGCGAGCTGGTGGATTCGATTATCAACGGCGAGGAATACATCAGCCACGGCAAGACCAGAATGGAGACCGGCGTCGATGTGCTCGCCGACTTCAAAAAGGATACCTCCGACCGCAACCGCACCTCGCCCTTTGCCTTTACCGGCAACAAGTTTGAGTTCCGTGCACTCGGCTCGGCGCTCAATATCGGCTGCCCTAACTATATGCTCAACACCATGGTCGCCGAACAGTTCAGCCAGTTCTATGTGGAGCTGAAGGGTGCGGAGGACATGACCGCCGCGGTCAAAAAGCTTGTCCGCAATGTGCTGACCGAGCACCGCAGGATCATCTTCAACGGCGACAACTACACCGATGAATGGATCGCCGAGGCAAACCGCAGGGGTCTGCTCAACCTCAAATCCATGCCCGAGGCGTTCTCGCACTTTATGGACAGAAAGAACGTGGCGCTTTTTGTCAAGAACAAGATCGTCACCGAGGCAGAATACCGCGCGCGTTTTGAGATCGAGCTCGAAACCTACTGCAAGCAGATCAACATCGAGGCCCTGACGATGATCGACATGGCGCGAAAGAAGATCGCCCCTGCCGTCACCGAGTTTGTCGGCTCGCTCACCGAGATCGCGCTGTCCAAAAAGGCGCTGTCCGCCGTCATTCCCACCTCCTATGAGGAAACCCTGATCACGAGCCTGAGCAACAAGCTTGTCTGCTTTGTCAACACCACCAACGAGCTGGAGGACGCGGTGCTGGGCGCTGCCGAGCACAGGGTCAACATTTTGGAGAGAGCCAAGTATTTCCGCGAAGAAGTATTCTCCAAAATGCAGGAGCTGCGTGCCGTGGGCGACAGCATGGAGACGGAGACCGCCTCCGACTACTGGCCTTATCCCTCCTACAGCGAGCTGCTGTTCAGCGTATAATATAGAGATGCCGCAGCGTGAAGTGGCAGGCAGTTTGCCAAAAATAGAAAAATATTGTTTTAATTCTTTTAAGTAAAAAATATTGCCGTGAAATCTTGTACAATAATAAGTTGAAAAAAGACGTTACGGCGGTGTGAGTATGAAGAAAACCTTGCTTGTTTCTTCCTCCGGACAGAGCACGGCTCCGCTTTTGGAGCTGCTCAAGTCCGAGGGCTTTGGCCCCGTCACGGTCACAGCCGCCGCCTTTAACGCCCGTCAGGAGACCGAGCGCACGGCGTTTGACCTGATTTGCATCAATGCGCCGCTCGCCGACGAAAACGGCATCGACCTCAGCCGTCACTTTGCCGAGACCACAAGGGCAGGCGTGGTGATGATCGTGCCGCAAAAAAACGCGGACGAGGTCAACGACATGCTCACGCAGTACGGTGTGCTGGTGATCGCCAAGCCCATCAACCGCCATCTGTTCCACCATTTTTTGCAGTTTACGGATTGCTTCCGCACGCGTATGCTCAAAATGGAGCGCGAAAACGAAGCGCTCAAATCCATGGTGGAGGATATGAGGCTGGTGGACCGCGCCAAGCTGTTGCTGGTCTCCTATTTGAATATGACCGAAGCCGAGGCGCACCGCTACCTCGAAAAGCGCGCCATGGATCTGCGCGTCAGTCGGGTAGAGGTCGCCAAGCAGGTCATTCAGACGTATCAAACTTAATTCAGTATAAAAAAGATTTGCGCGCATGCGCATAGAAAGGAAGAGAATATGAGTCGCAAAGCTTACTTGATCCTGGAAAACGGCATCGTATTTGAAGGCGAGTCCTTCGGCGCCGAAAAGGAAACAATGGGAGAGCTTGTTTTCACCACCGCGATGACAGGCTATCTTGAAACACTCACCGACCCCAGCTATTATGGTCAGGTGGTTCTTCAAACGTTTCCGCTTATCGGCAACTACGGTGTGATCCCCGCCGATTTTGAAACCGATACACCCGTTTTGAAGGGTTATATTGTCAGAGAATGGTGCCAAGCTCCTTCCAACTTCCGTTGCGAGGGTCAACTTGACGCCTTTTTAAAAGAAAAGGGAGTGCCCGGCATCTGCGGCATCGACACCCGTGCGCTGACCAGGATCGTCCGCGAATACGGCGTGCTCAACTGCAAGATCCAGTACAAGCCCGACACGACCGACGAAGAGATGGCGGCGCTGAAGGCATACACCATCAAGGACGCGGTTGAGAGCACCACCTGTTCCGAGCAGGAGGTCTTTATGCCGGAGGGTGAGGAGAAATACAACGTGGTGTTGATGGACTTCGGCGCCAAGCACAATATCGGCAGAGAGCTGAACAAGCGCGGCTGCAAGCTGACGGTCGTTCCGGCGCACACCTCCGCCGAGGAGATCCTTGCGCTCGATCCCGACGGCATCATGCTGTCCAACGGCCCCGGAGACCCTGCCGAGAACGTGCAGGTCATCGAGGAGCTCAAAAAGCTCTGCGCGGCAAATATCCCGATCTTCGGCATCTGCCTCGGTCATCAGCTGCTTGCGCTGGCGCAGGGCGGCAAGACCGCAAAGCTGCACTACGGTCACCGCGGCGCCAACCAGCCCGTCAAGGAGCTGAGCAGCGGCAGGGTGTTCATCACCTCCCAGAACCACGGCTATGCGGTCGTTTCCGACAGTCTGCATGAGGGAGCCGAGGTGAGCTTTGTCAACGGCAACGACGGTACCTGCGAGGGCGTTGTCTACAGCAATATGCCGGCATTCTCCGTCCAGTTCCATCCCGAAGCCTGCGGCGGTCCGCAGGAGACTTCGTTCCTGTTTGATAAATTCATGGACATGATCAAAGAAAACAAGTAACGCTACGAACTGACTTCTGAATACTATACTCTATACTAAAGGGATTGATAATATGCCACTGAAAAAGGATATCAAACGAGTAATGGTGATCGGCTCCGGTCCTATCGTTATCGGACAGGCTGCTGAATTTGACTATGCAGGCACACAGGCGTGCCGTGCCCTCAAGGAGGAGGGACTGGAGGTCATTCTGGTCAACTCCAACCCGGCGACGATCATGACCGACAACGCCATGGCGGACAAGGTCTACATCGAGCCGCTGACGCTCGAAACCGTCAAGCGCATCATCCGCAAGGAGCGTCCCGACAGCCTGCTGTCCACGCTGGGCGGTCAGACAGGTCTGACGCTCTCCATGCAGCTCGCCAAGGAAGGCTTTTTGGAAAAGTACGGCGTCAAGCTGCTGGGCGCAAGACCCGACACAATCGACAAGGCGGAGGACCGCCAGATGTTCAAGGATACCATGCTGGAGATCGGCGAGCCGGTCATTCCCTCCACAGTCGTCAACGATGTGGATTCCGCGCTCAAATTCGCGGCTGAGATCGGTTATCCTGTCATCATCCGTCCTGCCTTTACTCTCGGCGGTACCGGCGGCGGTATCGTCAGCAACGAAGAAGAACTGATCGAGATCACCTCCAACGGTCTGGAGCTTTCGCCCATCACGCAGGTGCTGGTCGAAAAGTGCATCTCCGGCTGGAAGGAGATCGAATTTGAGGTCATGCGCGACAGCGAGGGCAATGTTATCACCATCTGCTCGATGGAGAACTTTGACCCCGTCGGCGTCCACACCGGCGATTCCATCGTTATTGCGCCTGCCGTCACCCTCTCCGACAAGGAATATCAGATGCTCCGCAGTGCGGCGCTGAATATTATTTCCGCTCTAAAGGTAGAGGGCGGCTGCAACTGCCAGTTCGCGCTCGACCCCGAGAGCTTTGAATACGCGGTTATCGAGGTCAATCCGCGTGTGTCGCGTTCCTCTGCGCTCGCGTCCAAGGCGACCGGTTATCCCATCGCAAAGGTAGCCTCCAAGATCGCCATCGGTTACACCCTCGACGAGATCAAAAACGCCGTCACCGGCACCACCTATGCCTGCTTTGAGCCGGCGATCGACTATGTGGTCGTCAAGTTCCCCAAGTGGCCGTTCGACAAATTCGTCTACGCCAAGCGCAGCCTCGGCACCCAGATGAAGGCGACCGGCGAGGTCATGGCGATCGCGCCGACCTTTGAGCAGGCGATCATGAAGGCTGTCCGCGGCGCCGAGATCTCTCACAACACCCTCGACGACAAGGAGTTTGAGGGTTATTCCGAGGCTTCCGTCATCGACCGACTGAGCGTCTGCGACGACCGCCGTATCTTCTGCCTCTATGAAGCGCTCAAGCGCGGCGTCAGCGTGGCGCAGATCCATGAGATCACCATGATCGACGAGTGGTTCCTCGAAAAGCTCAAGAATCTTGTCAACCTCACCAATGAGCTGAAGGGCGCTGAGCTGACGGACGAGCTCTATCTCCGCGCCAAGAAAAACGGCTTCCTCGACAAGACGATTGAGGAGCTGACCGGTCAGCCGGTGCAGCAGCCGCTTTATCCGGTATATAAAATGGTAGACACCTGCGCTGCCGAGTTTGAAGCGCAGACGCCTTACTTCTATTCGACCTTCGACAAGGAGAACGAAGCGGAGCAGTTTATCAAAAAGAACGACGACGGCAAAAAGACCATCATCGTATTCGGCTCCGGTCCTATCCGTATCGGTCAGGGTATCGAGTTCGACTACGCCTCCGTTCACTGCGTATGGGCGCTCAAGCAGGCAGGCTACGACGTGGTGATCGTCAACAACAACCCCGAAACCGTTTCTACCGACTTTGACACCGCCGACAGACTCTACTTTGAGCCGCTCACCAACGAGGACGTGATGGGCATTATCAAGACCGAGAACCCCTACGGCGTCGTGGTCGCGTTCGGCGGTCAGACCGCTATCAAGCTCACCAAGTTCATGAGCGACAACGGCGTGAATATTCTCGGCACCTCCTATGACGCCATTGATATGGCGGAGGACAGAGAGCGCTTTGACGAGCTGCTCGAAAAATATCACATCAAGCGTCCGCGCGGCGTCACCGTTATGACGACCGAGGAAGCGCTTCACGTCGCCGAAACCATCGGCTATCCGGTGCTGCTGCGTCCGTCCTACGTGCTCGGCGGTCAGAACATGATCATCGCGTTCAACGAGGACGACGTGCGCGAGTATATGGCGATCATTCTCGCGCAGAATATCGAAAACCCGATTTTGATCGACAAATATTTGCAGGGTACCGAGATCGAGGTCGATGCTATCTGCGACGGCGAGGACATTTTGATCCCCGGTATCATGGAGCACATCGAGCGCGCAGGCGTACACTCCGGCGACTCCATCGCGGTTTATCCGGCGTGGAACATCACCGACGAAATGACCGAGATCATTGTGGAGAGCTCGCGCAACCTTGCGCTGGAGCTGCAAACAAAGGGTCTTGTCAACATTCAGTATTTGATTTATGAAAACGAGCTGTATGTTATCGAGGTCAATCCGCGTTCCTCACGTACCATTCCTTACATTTCCAAGGTGACCGGCGTTCCCATGGTCGATTTGGCAACGCGTGCCATGCTGGGCGAAAAGCTCCGCGACATGGGCTACGGCACCGGTCTCTACAAAAAGAGCCCCTACATCGCGGTCAAGGTGCCGGTGTTCAGCTTTGAAAAGCTGATCAACGTCGATAACCACCTCGGCCCCGAAATGAAGTCCACCGGTGAGGTGCTCGGCATTGCCAGCACGCTGGAGGAAGCGCTCTACAAGGGCCTGATCGCTGCCGGCTACAAGATGAAGAAGAAGGGCGGCGTGTTCATCACTGTCCGCGATTCCGACAAGGCGGAGATCGGCGAGATCGCCAAGAAGTACGCCGACCTCGGCTTCAAGATCTACGCCACCTACGGCACAGCGGCAGTGCTCGACAAATACGGCATTGACGCGGTCGCGGTCAAGAAGATCCACGAGAGCGAGAACCGCAACACCCTGACCCTGATCGAGTCGGGCAAGATCCAGTACGTCATCTCCACCTCCGCAAAGGGCAGGATCCCTTCGCGCGATTCGGTAAAGATCAGACGTAAAACCGTTGAAAGAAACATTCCCTGTCTCACCTCGCTCGACACCGCCAATGCGCTGGCGGACTGCCTCAAGAGCCGCTATTCGCAGCACAGCACCGAGCTGGTAGACATTAACAATATGCGCGAGAGCAAGATGAAGCTCCGCTTCACCAAAATGCAGGGCATCGGCAACGACTACATCTACTTCTCGACCTTTGGTCAGTGGATCAACAACCCCGAAGCACTGGCTGTCCGTCTCAGCGACCGCCATTTCGGCATTGGCGGCGACGGCGTGATTTTGGTTGCGCCCTCCAAGGTGGCAGACGCGCAGATGAAGATGTACAACCGCGACGGCAGCGAGGGCAAAATGTGCGGCAACGGCATCCGCTGCGTCGGCAAGTTCCTCTATGACCACGGCATGGTGGACTACAAGGAAAAGGACGAGATCACCATCGAGACCCTCAGCGGCATCAAGAAGCTCAAGGCGTTCACCAACAACGGTGAGGTCACCACGCTGCGCGTCGATATGGGCAAGGCGATCCTCGATCCGTCGGAGGTGCCTGTGGCGCTCGACGGAGAAAAGGTGGTTGACCGTCCCGTCACCATCAGCGGCACGCCCTACCGCATCACCTGTGTGTCCATGGGCAACCCGCATTGCGTCGTGTTCCGCGACGACATCGACCGCATCAATATCGAGGAGGTCGGTCCCAAATTTGAGTTTGACCCGCTGTTCCCGGAGCGCGTCAACACCGAGTTTGTCACGGTTCTCGACGACCACACCATCAAAATGCGCGTGTGGGAGCGCGGCTCCGGCGAGACCTGGGCTTGCGGCACCGGCGCCTGTGCGGCGGCTGTGGCGGCTGTTGAAAACGGCTTCTGCAAAAAGGGAGAGGACATCAAGGTCAAGCTGATCGGCGGCGACCTGATCATCAACTACACCGATGAAACCGTCTACATGACCGGTAACGCCGAAACCGTTTTCGAAGGCGAAGTAGAGGTTTAAGCTTCGACAGCGTATTTAGGAGAATTATAATGAAACGACCGTTAGCAGTGTCAGGACTTGTGTACCTAACCGTGCTGACGGTCGTCTTTTATTTCCGCACACCGGCGGTCATGCTCGCCGTCACCGCGGCGGCAACGTTGATGGTCTGTGCGGTTTTGGTGCTGCGGCATTTCAAGCCGCTTCCGGTTGCGGCGCTTGTCACCGCCGGTGTGTCGGCGTTGCTGGCAGTTCTGTCGATATTTCTCAATCAGAATTTTACGGTGCAGCCGCTGCTTGATCGTTATACCGGCAGAGCGGTTCGGGTAGAGGGCTACCTCGGCGATTTGGTTACGGAGAACAAGCGCGGCAAGACCTACATCATTCACACAGAAACCATTGACGGCGCTCCGTGCAGCACCAAAATCAGCTACACGGTCTTTTCCAAAAAGGACTGGGAGCCGTTTGGCAAGCTGTGCGTCACGCTCACGCCCAAGGCCTCCACCTATGCCTATTCACTCAGCCGCGGAATCTATCTGCGAGCGGCAGAGTCGAAGAAGGCTGATTTAGTGATGACCGGAGAAAAACACCGGTCATTCTACGCATCGGCGGTCGCCCTCCGTTTGGAGATGCAGAAAATATTGGACAACCACCTTGACGACAATGCGCAGTCGCTCGCGTCGGCGGTGCTGCTGGGCGAAAAGAACGCGCTGGAACCCGATGTGCGCGACGCCTTTTCCGATACCGGCATGTCCTATCTGGTGGTCGTTTCGGGCATGCACCTGGCGATCATCACCATGCTGCTCAAAAAGCTGCTCAAACCGCGCTTTGGTGCCAAGGGTATTTTGCGTATGATCCTCATCACCGCGTTTGTATTGCTGTTTGCCGCCGTGACAGGCTTCACGCCGTCTGTGGTGCGCGCGGCGGTGATGATGCTGTTTATCGTGGCAGCGCCGCTGTTCCGGCGCGAATCCGACAGTGTCAACGCGCTCGGCGCAGCGGCGTTGGTGCTTACGCTGCCGAATCCCTATGTCGTCGGCAATGTGGGCTTGCTGCTCTCGTTTGCGGCGACGCTCGGCATTCTGCTCTGGGCGGATACGATCCTGAGCTCCTGCACAGCAGTGCTGCACCTGTCTTTGCAGCCGCGCAGGGAAAAGACCCGGGTCGGCAGGGCAGCGGACTTATGCAAACGAGCCGCCGCGTTGTCGATCGGCTTGTTTGCGGTCTCGCTCTCCGCAACACTCTGGACGATCCCGCTTGCCATGGTATTTTTTGGCAGGATCACGCCTGCCACGGTGCTGATCTCGTTTGTCGCCTATCCGCTCACCTTCTTGCTGCTGTTGCTTTCGCTGTTGTTGGTGCTGACAGCATGGAGTCCGCTCGTGCATGTGCTCGCGCCACTTATCAACGGGATCGCACAGCTGCTCACCGACGCGGTACAGCGCAGCACCGAGCTGCCCTTTACCTCCGTCAAGACAGACAGCCCCTTTTGGTATGTCTGGATGATCGTCACGGTTTTGCTGGCAGTTATCGGCGTCATCATCCGCGGCAAGAAAAATTATATCATCTTTTCTGTTGCGGTCTCTGTTTTGACGCTGTCCATCGGCGCTTCGCTGACGGTTCTGCTATGTTAGGCTTGATAAAATGAAGAATATATAGTATAATATACGATGAGTAATTATAGGAGTGATTCCTTTGACGGTCAAAGTAGGCGACAGGATAGAGATGAAAAAGCCCCATCCGTGCGGTGCCAAAATCTTTTCCGTACTGCGGGTGGGAATGGATTACAGGCTGAAGTGCGAGGGCTGCGGTCATGAGGTCATGCTGCCGCGCCGAAAAGCGGAAAAAGGCATCAAGCTGCTGATAACGGAGTAAGAATATGTTTGAGAGAATCGAAATTTTTGACAAGCGCTACGCCGAGCTGAACAGGCGGCTTTATGAGCCGGATGTGGCGGCAAATCCCGATGAATACCAAAAGGTCATGAAAGAGATCAAGTCCATCGAGGAGATCGTGCTGACCTACCGCGACTACAAGGCGGCGCAGCAAACCGAGCGCGACAGTCTTGAAATATTGAATGATAATTCTGATTCGGAATTAAAAGAGCTTGCACAGCTCGAATTGGACGAAGCAAAGGAAACGATCGAGCGCCTGAGCGAGCAGCTAAAGATCCTCCTGCTGCCCAAGGATCCCAACGATGAGCGCAATGTGATCGTAGAGATCCGCGGCGGCGCCGGCGGCGAGGAAAGCGCGCTGTTTTCGGCGGTGCTGTTCCGCATGTACTCCATGTATGCCGAAAAGCGCGGCTACAAGATCGAGATCATCAACGCGAACGAGACCGAGCTGGGCGGCTACAAGGAGATCTCCTTTATGATCAACGGCGAGGGCGCTTATTCGCGTTTCAAATACGAGAGCGGCGTTCACCGTGTGCAGCGCGTGCCCGAGACCGAGAGCCAGGGACGCGTGCACACCTCCACCACCACGGTGGCGGTTTTGCCCGAGGCGGAGGATGTGGAGCTGGAGATCAATCCGGCTGACCTCAAAATCGACACCTTCCGTTCCAGCGGCGCCGGCGGTCAGCATATCAACAAGACCAGCTCTGCTATTCGCATCACGCATCTGCCCACGGGCACGGTGGTGGAGTGTCAGGACGAGCGCAGCCAGTACAAAAACAAGGACAAGGCGCTCAAGGTGCTCAAAAGCCGTCTGCTAAAGGAGAAGCAGGACGCGCAGGCGAGTGAGATCGCCGCCGACAGAAAATCACAGGTCGGCACCGGCGACCGCAGCGAGCGCATCCGCACCTACAACTATCCGCAGGGCAGACTGACCGATCATCGTATCGGCTTGACGCTCTACAAATTAGAGGATATTTTGAACGGCAACCTCGACGAGGTCATCGACGCGCTGGTGACAGCCGACCGCGCCGAAAAGCTAAAGGAGAGCATGGCGCAGAGCTGATGAAAACACAGGTATTAGATGCAAACCAAATCGACATTGCCGCCGCGATACTGAAAAACGGCGGCGTGGTGGGCATTCCCACCGAAACGGTCTACGGACTGGCGGCGGACGCGCTCAACGGTGCGGCTGTCGCAAAGATTTTTGAGGCAAAGGGCAGACCGATGGACAATCCGCTCATCGTGCATATCGCCGATTTTGCCGATATCAAGCGGTTCGGCTTGGTGGAGGAGATCCCCGAAAGCGCCGAAAAGCTTGCCAAGGCGTTTTGGCCGGGACCCCTGACGATGATCATGAAGCGGACAGACGCGGTGCCGCGCGAGGTTTCGGCAGGGCTGGACACGGTAGCCATCCGTTTCCCGAGTCATCCGGTGGCGCAGGCGATTATCAAAGCGGCAAACACACCGCTGGCAGCGCCGTCGGCGAACCTCTCCGGCTCACCCAGCCCCACCACGGCGCGGCATGTGCTCAATGACATGGACGGCAGGATCGACGCGGTGCTGGACGGCGGCGCCAGCGCGGTCGGCGTAGAGAGCACCGTCATCACCCTGGCGACAAAAACACCGCGCGTGCTGCGTCCCGGCGGCGTGACCGTAGAGGAGCTGCGCGAGGTGCTCGGCGAGGTCGAGGTGGACGACGCGGTGCTGCACCGGCTTGCCGAGGGCGCTGTGGCGGCGAGCCCCGGCATGAAATATAAGCATTACGCGCCCAAGGCGAACGTGCTGCTGCTAAAGGGCAGCGACGACGCGTTTATCGACTATATCAACGCGCACGCAGCGGACGACGTGTGCGCCCTCTGCTGTGACGAGGATTTGCTCCTGCTGCGCACCAAAACTGTCTCGCTCGGCAGGCGCGGCGACTATCTGACGCATGCGCGGCACCTGTTTGACTGCCTGCGGCGCATAGATGAAAACCCGACGGTACACACGGTTTTTTCGCGCTTGCCGTCCACCGAGGGCGTCGGGCTGGCAGTCTATAACAGGCTGATACGCGCTGCCGGATTTGAGGTGATCGATCTTGCGTCACTATAAGCTTATCGGACTGACGGGACAGAGCGGCGCCGGAAAAAGCACCGTTTCACGTTTTTTTGCCGCAAACGGCGCGACCGTCATTGATGCGGACGCGATCGTCGCGCAGCTTTACACCCCCGGTTCACCGTGTCTGAAAACCGTTGCCGCGTGCTTCGGCGCGGATATTCTGTCAGCGGACGGCACGCTTGACCGCAAATTGCTGGCACAGCGCGCCTTTGCCACAGCGGAGAACACCGCTCTGCTGGGCGAGCTGGTGCATCCCTTTGTGACCGCTGTGCTGTTTCGGCAGCTAAAGCAGGCACAGGGTTTGGTGGTGTATGATGCGCCGCAGCTCTTTGAAGCCAACGGCGACGCGATCTGTGACTGCGTGATCGCAGTCGTGGCGGACGAGGCGGTGCGGCGGGAGCGCATCATCAGCCGTGACGGTCTCTCTCCCGAACAGGCGGACGCACGCATAAAAGCACAGTACAGCGAGGCGTTTTTTCGTCAAAACGCCGATCATATCATAGAAAACAACGCGGACGAAGCGACCCTGCGGCAGACAGCCGCGCGTGTGCTTTGTGCCGTCAAGCAAGAGGTGAGGTAATGGCGCAACGCCGTGACACACAAAAACAAACACAACAGAAGAATAATAAAAAGAATACAAAAATCGGCGCGATCGTGTGGGGCATCGTGCTCGCGGTGGTGTTGGCAGCAGCGGTGTTTTTTGCTTCTAATTATCACCAAGACATCAAGCAGCGCGTCCAAAACGCGCAGTATCCGCTCAGCTACAGCGAATACGTAGAAAAATACGCCAAGGAGTTTGATTTGGATCCGGCGCTCGTCTATGCGGTCATGCGCACCGAGAGCGGCTTTAACCCCGAGGCGGAGTCGCCTGCAGGCGCCTACGGGCTTATGCAGATAACCGCCGACACGCTCGACCTGTATATGAGCATGCGCGGCGAGGAAGGCAAATACACCGTGGAGGATCTGTTTGAGCCGTCGGTCAATATCGAATACGGCTGCGCCATTCTGCGCGACCTCCTCAATGACTTCGGCGACGAAAAGTGCGCCGTTGCCGCCTACAACGCCGGTCCCGGCAATGTGTACGCGTGGCTTGCCGATCCCGCGATCAGTCCCGACGGCAAAACGCTGATCGTGGAAAATATCCCCTTTGAAGAAACGCGCAGCTATGTGGAGCGCGTGGAGAGCACCAAAGAAAAGTATCACGAATTGTACGATTAGTATCGTTTATATACATATAGAAAGGAAACGATTGTTATGGCTGAAGAAAAAACAAAGACAGCGCTGCTCCGTGAGCAGTTGATGTATGAGCCGAAGGGCGTCAAGGCGCTTTCGGCGGAGGAGATCAAGGCAGCTGACGATTTTTGCGAGGGCTACAAGGCGTTTTTGAACGCTTCTCCCGTGGAGCGCGAGGCGGTCGCTTACACCGTCGCGGCAGCCGAAAAGGCGGGATTCGTTCCGTTTGACGCCGAAACGGCATACAAAGCAGGCGACAAGGTCTACTATGTCAACAGAGGCAAGGCGGTGGCGCTCGCGGTCATCGGCAAAAACGGCGTCAAAAACGGTGCGCGTCTGGCGATCGCACACATTGATTCGCCGCGCATCGACCTCAAGCCCAATCCGCTCTATGAAGCCTCCAACCTGGCGCTCTTCAAGACCCACTATTACGGCGGCATGAAAAAGTACCAGTGGACGGCGGTTCCGCTGACGCTGCACGGTGTTGTCGTCAAGCTCGACGGCACACGCGTGGAGGTCAAGTGGGGTGACGAAGAAAACGAAAGCTGCTTCTGTGTGACTGACCTGCTGCCGCATTTGGCGCAGGAGCAGGTGACCAAGCCCATGGCAAAGGCGTTCACCGGAGAGGATCTGAACATCTTGGTCGGCTCGCGTCCCTATCCCGAGGCGGAGGACGAAAAGGAGCTTGTCAAGCTCAACGTCATGGCGATTCTCAACGAAAAATACGGCATTACCGAGAGCGATTTTCTCTCGGCGGAGCTGTGTCTGGTGCCGTCCTTCAAGGCGAAGGACATCGGCTTTGACCGCAGTATGATCGGCGGCTACGGTCACGACGACAAGGTCTGTGCCTATCCGGCGCTGATGGCGGCGCTCGACGCGGACGAGGTGGAGCAGACCTGCATCACCTACCTGACCGACAAGGAGGAAATCGGCAGCGACGGCAACACCGGCATGCAGAGCGATTTTCTGCGCTACTTCCTCTATGACCTCGCCAAGCTCGACGGGGTGGAGGGCTATCGCGCCATTTCGCAGAGCACCTGCCTGTCAGCCGACGTCAACGCGGCGTTCGACCCGACCTATGCTTCCGCGTTTGAGGCAAAGAACAGCTGCTACATCAACGGCGGCGTGGTGATTTCCAAATACACCGGCCACGGCGGCAAATATGACACCTCCGACGCTTCCGCGGAATATATGGGCGCCGTCAGAAGCATGCTTGAGGAGAACAACGTGCAGTGGCAAATCGGCGAGCTGGGCAGAGTGGACCTCGGCGGCGGCGGCACGATTGCCAAGTATGTCGCCAATATGAACGTGGACGTGATTGACCTCGGCGTGCCGGTGCTGAGCATGCACGCGCCCTTTGAAATCGTCTCCAAAACCGACGTATATATGGCATACAGGGCGTTCTGTTCGTTCTTTATGTAGAAATAAAAACTGATTTAATATTAAGGGTTGACCCGAGCACATGCGGCGCAGGTCAACCCTTTACTTTGCCGAAATATTGTTGTATAATAAGAACGAAACGGGGGAATGGCTATGCACAGAGAGATCGCAGAATTATTCATGTACGGCGACTTGGACAAGAACAGCATTTTGTACCGCCTCGGCGAGATTTTTGAGGCGATAGACAGCGGCAGCTACAACCGGCAGCAGGTCATCCGGGAGGTCAAGGTGCAGCTCAAACGGCTCCTTGTCCTTGCGACGGACTACGGCTTTGACAAAAATTTGTGGCACAACTATATCGCATTCTTCCTTTTGATGAACGAGAATCCGTTTTCGCTGGTCTGTGAAAAAAGCGCCGTCAGCGAGGGCACCGTCACCTCGATCGTCAAAGAGGATTTTGCGCATATCCGCCGCATTTTTCTCTATGATTTTTCCGCAGTGGAGCAGGCGCTGGGCGTCAACTGCTTTTCCATTTTGGCACACTATCAGGCGGTCAAAAAGAGCAAAAAAATCTATAACTGGAATGTCAGCGAAAAGGTGCAGGCGCTGTCTCAAAAGCTCGAGGCAGCGGCGGATGACGACGCATTTTATCAGGCTGTTACCGGCTTTTATCATGACTACGGCGTCGGTCTGTTCGGCTTGAACAAGGCGTTCCGCGTGGAGGTGACGCCCGAGGGCGGCATTCGCTTTGTCGCCATCAACAATATGGACGTCGTGACGCTCGACGACCTCGTCGGCTATGAGCGCCAAAAGAAAAAGCTCATCGAGAACACCGAGGCATATGTCAGCGGCGTGCGCGCCAACAATGTGCTGCTCTACGGCGACAGCGGCACCGGCAAGTCCACCAGCATCAAAGCCATTATCAATCAGTATTACGACAGGGGACTGCGGATGATCGAGATATACAAGCACCAGTTCAAATATCTTTCCGCTATCATCTCGACCGTCAAAAACCGCAACTATAAATTCATCATCTACATGGACGACCTGTCCTTTGAGGACAATGAGATCGAATACAAGTTCCTCAAGGCGGTCATCGAGGGCGGCGTCGAAACCCGTCCCGACAATATCCTGATCTATGCCACCTCCAACAGGCGGCACCTCATCAGGGAGACGTGGAATGACAAGAACGACCACACCACGCAGGAGGATATCCATCATTCCGACACGGTGGAGGAAAAGCTCTCCCTCGTCAGCCGTTTTGGTATCACTATCGGCTTTTCCAAGCCCATGCCCAAGGAGTTCGGCAACATCGTGGTCACGCTGGCAAAAAGAGCCGGCGTGCGCATGGACGAAGCGACCCTGCGCAGCGAAGCCGTCAAATGGGAACTGTCACACGGCGGCATTTCGGGACGCACCGCGCAGCAGTTTGTCGATTATCTGGTCTATCAGCAGGCAAAAGGCGAAGCATACAACAATCCATAAAACAAAGCAAACAAAGCATAAAAAAGCATCTGTTATGTTGTCACGCATAACAGATGTTTTTTAGCGCTTTTTTTGAAAATCCTTGACGCGCTGCGAGAGGTTTTCCAGCTCTTCCTTGGAGAGCTCCGGCAAATGCTCCAGCTCGTCCACAAATTCCCGAACACTTTCGTTGGCGCGGAATCTTGCCAAATCGGTAAAAAAGCTGGTGATCACCGCGGTGACGATGGCAATAACGGCGATGGAATACACCGACAACACCACGGTGATGATCCTGCCAACGAGCGTCACCGCCACAACATCGCCGTAGCCAATGGAAGTAGCGGAGGCAAAGCAAAACCAAAGGCTGTCGATGTAGCTGTGAATATGCGGCTCGATCAGCCAAATCGGTATAGCGCATACAAAAAACACGATCAAATAGCTGCCGATAATCTTGTCTGCGCCGGCAGTTTGAAACGCTTTTCGTAACATTCTGCGGATCTGCTTCTTTTTCATGCCGTCTCCTTCTCAAAACGCAGCCGGCGCTGCCTGTGCAGACAGTGCTGGCGATAGAATGAAAAATATGTATCAACGAACCATTTTGCTGTCGATCTCGGTAGTGTCGGTAGCTTTTTTGCCGCCGATGTAATAGGTGCCGTTAAACAGCTCACCGCAGTCGGTACACTTTCGTAAGCATGGGCAGCCGAAATCACAGACGAATAGTTGCATGCGATTTTGCCGGTGTTGCCGTAGGAAAAACGTTTGAGGTCACGGTGACCGTGAGCGCAGCGTCCGACGCGGCAAAGACGGTCACAATTGAGAACATGATTGCATCGCTGCGACCGGTTTTTGATGGCAGATTCTATCATAAGCATCCTTGCTTTTTTGTTTTACCGATTCAGCTCTATGTATAAAACCTATCCAATTATATTATAACAGAACGCACAAAAACCGTCAAGATAAACCAAAAAAAACAAAATACCGTCCTTTTGCGGACGGCATTTCATAGAGAAATTTTCAGGAAGAAGGATCTATATAAACGGCATATAGCCTGGAATGATCAAACGCGCAGCGGCTTAGAAATTAGCGGAATCGCGCAGATACGTCGGACCTGTCTGCCGACCGGTCACATTGAGGTTTTGATCCACCGTAAAGCGGACGGGCACGCAGTTCCACTTGCCGTCATTGCGCTTTGCGAGGAGAATGACATCCTCCACACCGGCGCTGACGCCCTTGATGGTGAACTGCGCATGCTGTGTGCGCCAGTCATAGTTGCAGGAAACAGCCACATAGCCCATAGAGGTGCGGTAGCTCCAGCTGGTGCCGTACATATCAAAGCGGCAAGCCTTGCCGGAGGCGCCGACCGAGCTGCTCGCGCTCACGCTTGCGGCGCCTACCGAAACTGCGGAGGCGGCTCCGATCGCAGAAACAGCGCAAACGGCTGCCAAAACAGTTGCCAAAACTTTTTTCTTCATGCTCTTTCTATTCTTTTTCATGGTAAAAACACTCCTCGATGCTTTGGTTTGTTGTCATTTGGGTTTGTTCCCTTGACTGTGACTAAAGTATATCAAACCGAGTGGGACAAAATACGGACAAAATCCATGCGGTAATAAATTTTTTATTTTGCTTGGGCTTGACCTCGGCGGCAAAGCCCTTGGCGGTCAGCTCAGCGGCTCTCGACGCGGAAACGTCGGACAGTTCGCCTCCTTTCGGATATAAGAAAACCGCTCTCAATCACTTGGGAGCGGTTAGACCGGCTTGTTCTTTTGCTTCTTCTAATGTTAAAGCATCCTTGTATCTTGGGTCATCTGGTGGAATGATCTCAAATGGATCTAATTCGGCAAATAGAACAGAGATCATATCAGGTCTGTGAAAAGACCAGCTTGTCGGCAAGCTCGGCGCACATGGTCGACAGGTCGCCGCGCAGGGCGTCCTGGTTGTTGGTCACCAAAAAGATGCCGGCGTGCTGTGAGGGAATGATGTAATCAAAGGAGAGGTAAGAGGTAAACACGCCCGAGTGGTACCAGTTGCCGTCGTAGGGGCTGATGCCGAAGCCGTAGCCGTCCTCATCGGGGTCATACATCATCTGGAGCTTGCTGTCGGCGGTCAGCAGCTTGTCCTCGGCAAAGGAGAGCATCCACTTTTTCATGTCGTCGGCGCAGGTCACAATATCGCCGAGTCCTCTGGTGATGCCGACATACACGGTTTTGGCTTTGTCTGCCTGCGAATTTTTGGCAAGACGCGAATCATCAAGAAGCTCGTCCACAAAGCCGCTGTTCGTCATGCCGAGCGGTGCAAAAATATTTTCTTTGACAAAATCCTCATAGCTCTCGCCCGAAACCTTTTCGACGATCGAGGCGAGCAAAAAGAAGTTGGAGTTGCAGTACATGTTCTCGGCGTCCGGCTCAAACTCAAGCGGCTGCTCAAACAGCCATTTGGTCAAAATCTCGCGGTTTTCGTCCACGGTGCCCTCGTTGGTCAGCACCTTAGCGAGGTCGCCCACCGGTGTTTCGTTGAGGTTGTGTCCGTCATAAGTGGTGTCGTAAAATTCCGCGATGCCGGAGCGCATGCTCATCATCTGGCTGAGCGAGACCTTGTCGCCGTAGGGACATTCGGGGTAGTATTTGCCGAGCATGTCGTCAACCGACAGCTTGCCCTGTTGCTGCAGCAGCATCACCGCCGTTGCGCAAAACTGCTTGCCGACGGAGCCGACGCAGTAGAGCGAATCGGTGGTGCTCTCCTCGCCGGTCTCGGGGTCGGCGATGCCGGTCGCTGCCTGGCAGAGCGTCTTGCCGTCCTTGACCACGATCGCCACGCCCTCCAGATTGTAGGATTTCATGGAGTCCTCCAAAAACTGCTGTTCGGTGGGTTTGGCATCGGTGCTCGGCACAGCCGAGTCCGCCGTGGCGGCTGCGGGGGCAACGGAATTGCCGGAGGAAGTCTGCGAGCAGGCGCAAAGCGTGCCGGCAAATGTGAGGGTCAATAGTATAGACAGTATTCTTTTCATAGCAAAACCTCCGTTTCGGCACCATTTTACCACACCATTTTGAAAAATGCAATTTAATTCACATAATTTTCAGAAAACACTTGACATGTTATAAACGGTATGATATTATTAAGTTGATAAAAACAAAGGAGATGATGATTTGTCCGATGAAAAAGATTTCTTAAAGACCTACCGTCAGGACGATTATCCGCGTCCCTCGGTCACGGCGGATATTGTCGCCTTTACGATCCGCGAGGAGGAGAACGACAATTACCGCCAGAACTCCGGCACCAAGCTGGCGCTGCTGCTGATCCGGCGCGGCGGCCATCCGTTCAAGGACTGCTGGGCGCTGCCGGGCGGATTTTTGAATCCAGACGAAACCATCGAGCAATGCGCGCTGCGCGAGGCGGAGGAAGAAACGGCGGTCAAGCCCGCGTCGCTGCTCTCGGTGGGACTGTTCAGCGAGCCGGACCGCGACCCCAGAGGCTGGATCATCTCCAACGCCTTTGTCTCCGTCATCAGTGAGGAGCAGGCGCAGCAGTCGGGCGACGACGCTTCGGACGCCCAGTGGTTCGACGTTGACTTTGTGCAGGACGCCGGCGGCGACTATATCCTGACGCTTTGTTACCGCGACGTCACGCTGCGCGCTGTTTTGGAGGAGGAGGGCTCCGGCTTCGGCAAAACCTCCTTCCGCATCAAGGAGAGCGGCGGCCTCGCGTTTGACCACGCGCGGATAATCGCCACGGCACTCTCCATGCTGCGCAGCGGCGCGAGGGAATTTGAGCATATATTCGATTTTTTGCCCGAGACCTTTACGCTGACGCAGCTGCAAAAGGTGCAGGAGACCATTATGAATATCTCGGTGCTGCCTGCCAACTTCCGGCGCAAGATCGCGGCGTATGTGGAGGAGACCGACGCGTTTACCCAAGGGGCAGGCCACCGTCCTGCCAAGCTTTACCGCAGAAAAGCCGTGAAAGGATGAACCATATGAAACACTTTTTGATCGTTGTCGATATGCAAAAGGACTTTGTAGACGGCGCGCTCGGCACAAAGGAAGCGGTCGCGATCGCGCCCTATATCGCCGAAAAAATCAGGCGCTTTGACGGCGAGATCTTCGCCACGCTCGACACCCACTACGAAAACTACATGGACACCGCCGAGGGCAAAAACCTGCCGGTGCCGCACTGCATCAAGGGCACCGACGGCTGGCAGCTCGACAAAGCCGTCGCCGCGGCGCTGGATGAAAAGGGCTATACACCTGTTGAAAAAATCACCTTCGGCTCCGTTGATTTGCCGGAGCGGATAAAGGCAGTCGCAGGGGAGGAGGACTTTACCATAGAGCTGGTGGGACTCTGCACCGATATTTGCGTGGTGAGCAACGCGCTGCTGCTCAAGGCGCATTTTCCCGAGGTTCCGATCGCGGTGGACGCGGCAGGCTGCGCAGGCGTGACGCCGCAGGCACACGAGGCAGCGCTGGCGACCATGGTGAGCTGCCAGATACAAGTGAAATGATTACAGAAAAAACAGGAGGCAATCATATGTTTAACGCAGAAAAAGTAAAAAATGAATGTGTGCAGTGGATCCGTGATTTCTTTGAGAAAAACGGCAAGGGCTGCAACGCGGTCGTCGGTATTTCCGGCGGCAAGGACAGCTCCATTGTGGCGGCTCTCTGCGTGGAGGCGCTCGGCAAGGACAGGGTCATCGGCGTGCTGATGCCCAACGGCGAGCAGGCGGACATCGACATGGCGCAGCTCTTGGTCGATACCCTCGGTATTCGGCACTTTATCGTCAACATCAAGGATGCGGTGGAGGGTGTCACCGCCGCCATCCCCTTTGAGCTGAGCAAGCAGAGCCGCGAAAATCTGCCGCCGCGCATCCGCATGGCGACGCTCTACGCGGTGTCTCAGAGCCATAACGGCCGCGTCGCCAACACCTGCAATCTCTCGGAGGACTGGGTGGGCTATGCCACGCGCTACGGCGATTCCGTCGGCGATTTCAGCCCCTGCTCCATGCTGACCGTTGACGAGATGAAGCAGATCGGACGCCTGCTCGGTTTGCCGGACGTTTTGGTGGACAAGGTGCCGATCGACGGTCTCTGCGGCAAAACCGACGAAGAAAATCTCGGCTTTACCTATGCGGAGCTCGACCGCTACATCCGCACCGGCGAGATCGACGATCTGGAGCACAAGGCGATCATCGACAGAAAGCACGCCATGAACCTGTTCAAGCTGGAGCTCATGCCTGCCTTTGACCCGAAGCTGTGAGGAAACCATGAAGAATAAAGCGTTTAAACTCGGCATTATCGTCGGGCGGTTCCAGACCTTTCACACCGGCCATCTGGACATGGTGGACAAGGCGTGCGCCGTTTGCGACAGAGTGGGGATCTTTGTCGGCTCCTCGCAGGAGTGCGGCACCCTCAAAAATCCCTTTACCTATGAAGCGCGCCGCAGTATGCTGCAAAAGGTCTGCGGCGACCGCGTGACCATCTGGCCGCTCCCCGACATCGGGGTCGGCAACACCGCCAAGTGGGGCGAATATGTGCTGCAGCAGGTGCGTATGCGCTTGGGAAAGGCGCCCGATCTGCTCATTTCGGGCAAGGAGGAGAGGCGCATCAGCTGGTTTGACGGCGCCTCCGGCATCTCGGTGGCGGAGCTGTATATCCCCAAAACCATCGACATGTCCGCCACACGCATGAGGCAATTCTTTATCGAGGACAACAAGGCAGCATGGCAGCGCTACACGCCGTCCGTGCTTTGGGACGATTACGAGGCAATGAAAAAGACGGTGCTTGCCGCCAAGGACAACCTGCAAACCGCCAGTATTTAGTGCAAAAGGACACCTCTATACATTGTTCACTATTTTCCAAGATACTAATAAAGGACAAAACCATGAAGCTGGAACCGATCATCGTGTCCCTGCTGGACACCGACCTGTATAAATTCAACATGGATCAGGTGATTTTTCACAAGCACACCGACCTGTGCGGTCAGTACTATTTCAAGTGCCGCAACGAGAACATTGTGTTTACGCCTGAGATGGAGGACGAGATCAACGCCCAAATCGACCACCTGTGCAGCCTGCACTTTACCAAGGAGGAGCTGGACTATCTGCGTTCCATCCGCTTTATCAAGGATGACTATGTGGAATTCCTCCGCTTGTGGCGCCCGATCCGCGACTATGTGACCGTCAGCCGCAGCGACAGCGGCGAGCTGCAGATCGTCGTGGACGGTCCGCTGTTCTCCGCCATGCAGTTTGAGATCTTTCTGCTGGAGATCGTCAACGAGGTCTATTTCCGCATGAAATATGACTACGAGACCCTGCGCCGCTCTGCCGAAGAAAAGCTCGACGCCAAGATCAAGGCGCTCAACAGCGGCACATACACCTTCCGTTTTGCCGAATTCGGCTGCCGCCGCCGTCTCTCCCGCGAGTGGCAGGATGTGGTGGTGCGCCGTCTGGCACAGGAGACCGACAAGTGCGTCGGCACCTCCAATGTCTATTTGGCGATGAAATACGACCTCACGCCCATCGGTACCTATGCGCACGAGTATGTGCAGATGTATCAGGGCATCGACAAGATACCGCTCGCCTACACCAACCACTACGCCATGCGCGACTGGTATGACGAATACCAGGGAGACAACGGCACCGCGCTGACCGACACCATCACCACCGATCTGTTCCTGCGCGACTTCAACCGCTCCATGGTGAACAACTACAGCGGCGTGCGCCACGACAGCGCCGACCCCTTTGAGTGGGGCGAGAAGATCATCGCCCACTATGAGCGCTACGGCGTTGACCCCCGAACCAAGCTGCTGCTGTTCTCCGACAGCCTCGACTTTGACCGTGCGCAGGCGCTCTATGACTACTTTAAGGACAGAGCCAAGGTTAGCTTTGGTATCGGCACGTTCTGCACCAACGACACCTGCGAAAAGGCGCTCAACATCGTCATCAAGCTGCAATATGTCAACGGCAGACCCGTCGCCAAGCTCTCCGACGCGCCCGGAAAGGCGATGTGCCGCGACGACAGCTATCTCGAATACCTCCGCCGCAGCGTAGCGTTCCGCCTGCAGCGCGAGCCCGTTTGATCGGAATGAATAACAGAAACAGAAAAACCGGTTCGGCAAAAGCTGCCGAGCCGGTTTTGGATTTGGTTTATCATCAGGTCGCTTCAATGACCTCGACCTTTGCGTCGGGCGCGTTCCTGCCGATGCTGGCAATGCCGTTCATAGCGCTCGCCTTTGCCTTGTAGCCCTCGGAGGTAGCAATGATCTCACCGTTCTTCGCCTTCAGACGGAAGCGGAATTCGCCTGCTTTGTCGGTGTAGACCTCATATTTGGGGTGCTTTTTCACCTCAAAGTTCTCTACGGTCTGATCTTCGACCGCCGCCGCGCAGTTGTTGCGCACGCTTTCAATGCCTGCCTTGCAGGAAGCCTCGGACTTGTAGATCTGCGAGGAAGCGATGATCTCGCCGTTGCCTGCCTTTAAGTCAAACTTAAAACCGCCGTTTGCTGTTGGTTTCATTACGAATTTGCCCATTGTGAATCCTCCTTCGATGAATAAAAAGTCAATATTGTACAGCGTACTGTGCTATCACAATAGTATCATAATTCCGCGAAATTGTCAATAAAATCCAGCGCATTTGACAGAATATTCGGCTGTGCTATGGCTTCCAGATCTTCCGGAACGCCGTGGGCAGGGGATAGGTGCTTTGCAGCTCCTGCCGGCTGACCCACAGGAACCTATCGTTCGGTTTCCGGACCGCGACCTGCCAGCCCTCCATCAGCCAGTCGATATGTGTAAAAGCATGCTTGGCGCTTTTGAGAAAGGTGACAGAGAGCGGTTCGAGACGCCAGCGGGTCAAGAGGTCGTTTATTTCCTTTTCGGAATGATAGCCTGCCGCGTTCGGAAGCTGATACATGCCCGACAGCAGACCCCCTCCGCGCTTTTCGATGGCGATGCTGCCGTCCGGCGCGGTGAGTACCAAGACCGTCAGCTTTTCGCTCCTGCGCTTTTGCTGCTTGACGCGCACCGGCAAGTCGGCGGTCATGCCGTTTTGATACGCGAAGCAGCAGGCATTTAGGGGACAGCCGCCGCAGTGCGGCGCAGCAGGCAGACAGACGGTCTCGCCCAGCTCCATCAGCGCCTCGTTGAAGCTGCCTGCTTCCTTTGGCATGATGGCGGAGAGCGCGGCGGTCACGGATTTTTTGACCGCAGGCAGGAGCACGTTGTCAGAGCTGCCGGTGATCCGTGCGTGCACGCGCAAAACATTGCCGTCCACCGCCGGCACGCGCTCGTCAAAGCAGATGGACGCGATCGCACCGGCGGTGTAGTCGCCGATGCCGGGCAGCTTGCGCAGCGCTGCAAAGGTCTGCGGAAAATGTCCGCCGTATGCGTTTTGTATCATCAGCGCCGCTTTTTTGAGATTGCGCGCACGGCTGTAGTAGCCCAAGCCCTCCCAGAGCTTGAGCAGGCGGTCGTCATCGACCTCGCTCAGCGCCTGCACATTCGGCAGTTTGCCGATAAACCGCGCATAATAGCCCATGACCGCTTCGATGCGCGTCTGCTGGAGCATGATCTCCGACACCCAGACATGATAGGGATCCTTGTCCTGCCGCCACGGAAGCTGCCGCTTGTTCTGTTCAAACCATTCTAATAACGGTTGTATCGTTTTTTGCATTCTCGTTCACCGCCGCTATTATAGCATGTTTTGAAGAATACTGCAATCTTTCCAAAATATTTTGCGAAAGACTTGTTTTTTTGTCGCATAATATGATAGAATAGAAACAATGAAAAATAGGGGGTTTTATCTTTTGGAAGCGATCATGCAATTTTTTAACCAAGTAGACGACATCATGTATTATCCCATACTGATCATCGTCTTGGCAGCGGCAGGCTTGTATTTTACGGTCCGCACGCGCGGTGTGCAGGTGCGGTTGTTCGGCACCGCCTGCAAGCTGATCGTCGAAAAACCGGCTTCTTCGCAAAAGGTTTCGTCCTTTCAGGCGCTGATGGTTTCCACCGCTTCACGCGTCGGCACCGGCAACATCGTCGGCGTTTCCACCGCGATTTGTCTGGGAGGTCCCGGCGCTTGCTTCTGGATGTGGCTGATGTGCATTATCGGCGCTTCGTCGGCGTTTATCGAGAGCACGCTCGCCCAGATCTTCAAGCAAAAGGACAAGAACGGCCACTACTTCGGCGGCCCTGCCTACTACATCGAAAAAGCGCTCAAGGCGCCGGTGATCGCCGGTATCTTCTGCGTATTCCTTATCGCCACCTACGCCTTTGGCTTCAACCTGCTCTGTTCCTATAATTTGCAGGATTCGTTCCGCGCCTATAGCTTCTACGATCCCAACCTGACGCCCGTTATCGTCGGCGCCGTGTTGGCGGTCGCCGTGGGATTCTGCGTCATGGGCGGCGGCAAGCGCATCGTCAGGCTGACCGAAAAGGTCGTGCCGGTGATGGGCATTGCCTATGTGCTGATCTCGCTGATCATCATCTTTGCGCATGTGATGAACATTCCGCAGACCTTTGCCGCGATTTTTGAGGATGCGTTCAACTTCCGCGCCATCTTCGGCGGTCTGAGCGGTTCATGTATGATCCTCGGTATCAAGAGAGGCTTGTATTCCAACGAAGCAGGCGTCGGCTCCGCGCCGAATGCGTCCGCTTCGGCTGACGTGACCCATCCGGTCAAGCAGGGCTTGGTGCAGACCATTTCGGTTTATATCGACACCATGCTCCTCTGCACCGCGACCGCGCTGATGTGCATCAGCTCCGGCGTGGCGGCAAACAAGGAGGTCTCGGGTGCGCCGTATGTGCAGAACGCGGTTTCGACCGTGTTCGGACAGGCAGGTCCCATTTTTATCACCGTGGCTATGGTGCTCTTTGCGTTCACCACCCTCATCGGCAACCTCTACTATGTAGACAACGCGCTCGCGTATCTCAACAAAAAGAAGATCCCCTCCAAGCTGTTTATGCGTATCTTCTATGTGTGCTGCGTGGCGGTCATCTTTGTCGGCGCGCTGGTGCCGATGGACTTTGCATGGACGATGGCGGACATCACGATGGGCGGCATGACGCTGATCAATATTCCGTGCTGCGTCATCCTTTCGGGCGTGGCGATCAAGGCGCTCAAGGACTTTGAGAGTCAGAAAAAGCGCCGTTTGAATCCGGTGTTCCACGCCAAAGACATCGGGCTGGACAGCAGCAAGGTGGAGCTTTGGAAATAAATTCGGGCATTTCAGCCCATAGGCACAACTCTTTCCCTGCATATCCGCACCTCTGTCTATAGAAATGTTTGAGGTGCCCGTATGCAGACGGCAAAAGGATTTTTTGCATGAAGTATTTTATTGATTTTGAAGCCACACAGTTTTCGGGCGAGATCATTTCGATTGGCTGTGTGGATGAAAACGGCAGGGAGTTTTATTCTTTGGTAAAGCCTGCCAACCCCGGCGAAATGACGGAATTTATCGTCAACCTCACGGGCATCCGACCCGAGGCGCTCGCCGGTGCGCCGTCAGCCGACCGCGTGTTTGCGGACTTTCTCGACTGGCTGGCGCAGAATGAAGCGGTGGAGTTTTTCTGCTACGGCGACAGCGACGCGTATTTTCTCAAGCGCACGCTGCCGCATGTCAACAGCTTTCGCGCACAGCTCGGGCTGAGCGTGATCCACACGGCGCTGACCGACTATTCGGCGGTCATCAAAAAGCTCTTTGCGCTCAAGCACAGTATCGCGCTCAAAAAAGTGGTGTCCTACTACCGCGGCGAGTCGGTGGAGCAAAACCACAATTCGCTGGCGGATGCGCTGCTGCTAAAGGAGATCTATGAGCAGTCGCAGGCGCAGCCGGCGCCGGAGGTCTCGCCGTTTCCCGAATACCAAAAGGGAGCCGATCTGCCGAAGATCCAAAAGCGCGTGATCGCCGTTTCGGGCGGCATGCGCAAGGAGTTTTCCTCCTTTGGCAAGGCGGCGGACTGAGTGATGTCCGAATATATGAATATGGGCGACATTGTGACCGATAAAACCAAATCCAAGGTGTGCAGCCGCATCATCAACGCCGCCGAAAAGGAAAAGCGCTACTGCGGCTACAGCTGGCAGATCACCGGTGCGCTGAAGAACGGGGAGAAGAAGCGTGGATGAACAAAACCGTCAAAACCTGAACGCGTGGCTGTGTCTGCTCGAGCCGGCAGCAGCCGACATGTGCCGCGAACTGCTCGACAAGATACAGGTCATGCGCGACAGCGGCAAGGTGATCTATCCCTCGCAGGAGAACATCCTGCACGCGCTCTGCGCGGTCGCTCCGCAGGACGTGCGCGCGGTGATCACCGGACAGGATCCGTATCACGAGCCGGGTCAGGCGATGGGGCTGTCCTTTTCGGTGCCGTCCGGCGTCAAGCTGCCGCCGTCGCTGCGCAATATCTTCAAGGAGCTGCACAGCGATACCGGCTGTCCGTTTCCGCAGAGCGGCGACTTGACGGCATGGACAAAACAGGGCGTGCTGCTGCTCAATTCTGTGCTGTCCGTTGAAGCCCACCGCGCCAATTCGCACAAGGGACTCGGCTGGGAAAAGGTGACGGGCAGCGTGCTGCGGTCCGTCAGCCGCTTGGAGCAGCCGGCGGTGTTTCTCTGCTGGGGCAGACAGGCGCATGAGACCCTGTTAAAAAACGCCTCTCCGCATGCCATGCAGACTGTGCTCTGCTCCACCCATCCCTCTCCGCTCTCCGCCGGCAGAGCGACGGCGGCGTATCCTGCCTTTTTGGGCAGCAAGCCGTTTAGTAAGACGAATGAGTGGCTGGGGAGGTTTGGTGAGAGAATTGAATGGACGCTGTGATAATTCTTAATGCATAATGCCTAATTGACTGATGGAAAGGGTCTGCTCTTTTTTTTGACGGGCAGGCTTTTTTGTTAAACCGTAACAATTCTGTCATAATTTGCTTTAATTCTAAAAAGTGATTGCAATAGCGAGAATATTTGTATATAATGTATAAGTGGAAAAATTTCGACCTTTTCCGCAAAACTTTTCAGGAGGGAAAATCTTTGGAAAAATTATTTCATCTCAAAGAGCATGGAACCAACGTCAGAACAGAGATCATCGCCGGTTTGACCACATTTTTAACCATGGCGTACATCATCTTTCTGAACCCCACCGTGATCGGTCAGAGCAACCCGGCGTTTGCGGCGGCAGGCTATGAGGGCGCCATGGCGGACAGCGCGGTGTTTACCGCTACCTGTATCGGCGCCACACTCGGCACATGGCTGATCGGCTGGCTGTCCAACTATCCGATGGCACAGGCGCCCGGCCTGGGACTCAACGCGGTATTCGCCTACACACTCTGCATCGGCTTCGGCCTTTCGCCCAACGCGGCGCTGGCAGCGGTGTTTATCGGCGGCGTGTTCTTCATTCTGCTCACCGTTACGGGCGCCAGAAAGGCGATCGTGGAGGCGATCCCGCTCAGCCTCAAAAAGGCTATCTCCGCCGGTATCGGCTTGTTTATCGCGCTGATCGGCTTCTCCAACGCCGGTATCGTGATCGGTCAGAACCAAGGCGCCGCGACTGCGGTTGACCTCGCCAGCTTTACGGAGCCGTCCGTTATTCTCGCTCTTGTGGGATTGATCATTATGACGATCCTGGTTATCCAGAAGGTGCCCGGTGCGATTTTTGTCGGCATGATCATCACCGCCGTTATCGGCAATATTTGCCAGTTCGCGTTTAATGTTCCGATGGGCATCACCGCTCCCACCAGTTGGGTACCGCAGGTGGACTTCTCGATGTTCGGCAAGTGCTTTGTCGGCTTCCCCGAGCTGTTCTCCGCGCCTATCGCTTCGATCATCGCTGTGCTCATCACCCTGCTGATGGTCGATATGTTTGACACCATCGGCACCCTCATCGGCGCCGCCGACAAGGCAGGCTATCTCGATGAGAACGGCAATCTTCCCAAAATCGAGAGAGCGATGCTCGCCGACGCCATTGCGACCTCCGCAGGCGCTGTGTTTGGTACCTCGACCGTCACTACTTATGTTGAATCTACCTCCGGTATCGCGGCAGGCGGCAGAACCGGTCTGACCTCCACCGTCACCGGTCTTTGCTTCGCGTTTGCGCTGGTGCTCTCTCCGCTGCTCGGTTTTGTTCCCACCGCGGCGACCGCGCCCGTGCTGATTATCGTCGGCATTATGATGTGCTCCGCGCTCAAGGACATTGACTGGGGTGACCTCGAAGTCGCGTTCCCCTGCTTCTTCACCGTTGTGGGTATGCCGTTCTTCTACTCCATCACCGACGGTATCGCGTTTGGCTTCCTCTCCTACATCATCGTAAAGCTCGCAAGAGCCAAGTTCAAGGAAGTGCATCCGCTCATGTATGTCATCAGCGGTCTGTTTATCCTGATGTATGTCATCACCGGTTTGCAGGCGCTCGGTATTGTCTGATAAAAACTGATCCATACACAAAAAACCTCTCAGGCGTATAACCTGAGAGGTTTTTACATATGCGATACAATCAAATGATAATGCTCTTGCCGGTCATTTCCGCAGGTTGCTTCAAGCCCATGATCTTGAGCATGGTGGGAGCGATGTCCGCCAAAACGCCGCCCTCGCGCAGCTGACAGTCATAGCCGATGACGCAGAAGGGAACGGGGTTGGTGGTGTGTGCGGTGAACGGCTCGCCGTTTTCGTCGATCATCTTGTCGGCGTTGCCGTGGTCGGCGGTGATCAGCGCCACGCCGTCCATGTCGCGGATAGCGGAAACCACCTGACCCACACAGTCATCGACCGCCTCAACCGCCTTGACAGCCGCGTCAAACACGCCGGTGTGGCCGACCATGTCGCAGTTGGCAAAGTTGAGGATGATCATGTCATAGACGCCGCTGTGGATCGCATCCACGAGCTTGTCCTTGACCTCGTAGGCGCTCATTTCGGGCTGCAGATCGTAGGTCGCAACGGAGGGAGACTTGACAAGGATCCTGTCCTCGCCCTCATAGACCTTTTCAACGCCGCCGTTGAAGAAGAACGTCACATGCGCGTACTTCTCGGTTTCGGCAATGCGCAGCTGCTTCATGCCGAGAGAGGAGATGTATTCGCCCATGGTGTTGGTGAGCGTCTGGGGCTTGAAGGCGATGTGCACGTTGGGCATGGTCGCGTCGTACTGCGTCATGCAGACGTAGTAGAGCGGAAAGAAGCCGTTTCTGCGCTCAAAGCCCTTGAAGTCGGGGTCAACCAGCGTTCTGGTGATCTCACGCGCTCTGTCGGGACGGAAGTTGTAGAAGATAACGCTGTCGTTTGCCTTGACGGTGGCGCCGCCCTTGACGACGATCGGGATCACAAATTCGTCGGTCACGTTGTTGGCGTAGCTGTCCTTGACCGCCTGAACGGGGCAGTCAGCCTCGACGCCCTCACCGTAAACAATAGCCGCATACGCCTTTTCGACGCGCTCCCAGCGGTTATCTCTGTCCATGGCGTAGTATCTGCCCATGACGGTGGCGATTTTGCCGACGCCGATCCTCTCGCAGGCTGCCACAGCGTCCGCCACATATTCCGCCGCACTGGACGGAGGCACGTCACGGCCGTCGAGAAAGGCGTGGATATAGACGTTTTGCAAGCCCATTTTCTTGCAAAGCTCCAGAATGCCGTAGAGGTGGGTGTTGTGGCTGTGAACGCCGCCGGGGGAGAGCAGACCCATCAGATGCAGGTCGCTGCCGTTTTGAAGGGCGTTGTTGATAGCCGCTACGATCTCTTCGTTGTCCTTGAGCTTGTCGTCGTCGATGGTTTTGGTGATGCGGGTCAGCTCCTGATAGACGATTCTGCCCGCGCCGATGTTGGTATGTCCAACCTCACTGTTGCCCATCTGACCGTCGGGCAGACCAACGTCCATGCCCGAGGCGCCGATTTGGGTCACAGGATTCTCCTTGAACAGCTTGTCGATGTTGGGCGTGTTGGCGGCGAGAATGGCGTTTGCCTTTTCCTCGCCCTTTTTGCCGCAGCCGAAGCCGTCAAGAATCATCAGGATTAAAGGCTTTTTCATATAGAATCCTTTCGTTTTGTAGAGTTAAGAGTTAAGAGTGGAGAGTTGAAATTAGGGTCGCTTCGCTCCGAATTAGTATTTTTCGGTCATTACCGCTAATTATAAATCACCAGCCGATAACTGCTCTATCTTATTTGGAAGCCGCTTTTACGATGGCTGCAAATTTTTCTGCAACGAGGGAAGCGCCGCCGATCAAACCGCCGTCAACATTGACCTTGGAGAGAAGCTCGTCGGCGTTGGCGTCGTTCATGGAGCCGCCGTACTGAATGGTAACAGCGTCTGCCGCTTCCTGATTGTAGAGCTTCGCAAGCTGGGCACGGATAAAGGCGCAAACCTCCTCCGCCTGCTCGGCAGTAGCGGTCTTGCCGGTGCCGATAGCCCAAACAGGCTCATAGGCGATGACGACGTTTTGCAGCTCGTCCTCGGTGACGTCCCACAGGTCAAGCTTGATCTGACGCGCAATGACCTCCTCGGTGATGTTGCACTCGCGCTCCCAGAGCAGCTCGCCGACGCAGACGATGGGCTTGAGACCGGCAGCCAGGGCAGCCTTGGTTCTCTTGTTGACGGTTTCGTCGGTTTCACCGAAATACTGTCTGCGTTCGCTGTGACCGAGAACAACGTACTCCACGCCGATCTCCTTGAGCATACCGGTGGAGATCTCGCCGGTGAACGCACCGCTTGCAGCCCAGTGGCAGTTCTCGGCGCCGATTTTTACGTTGGAGCCTGCGGTCGCTTCGATAGCAGCGGCAAGGTCAACATAGGGAACACACGCGATGACTTCGCAGTCAGCGTCCGCAACAAGAGGCTTGATCTCGTTGAGCAGCGCAGTGGCTTCCTTGGGAGTCTTGTTCATTTTCCAGTTGCCGGCGATAATGGCTTTTCTTTTTGCTTTATCCATATTAAAAATCCCTTTCTATTTTAAATAAGGGCGACCGGTGAGGGTCGCCCCGAATGGTTGTATTAAATGTTGTCGGCGATAACGGCGATGCCGGGAAGGGTCTTGCCTTCGAGATATTCAAGGGAAGCGCCGCCGCCGGTGGAGATGTGGCTCATCTTGTCAGCAAAGCCGAGCTGGATAACAGCCGCTGCGCTGTCGCCGCCGCCGATGATGGTGGTAGCGTCGGTCTCAGCCAAAGCCTTGGCGACCGCGATGGTGCCTGCCGCGAGGGTCGGGTTTTCAAATACGCCCATCGGTCCGTTCCAAACAACGGTCTTGGCGTTCTTAACGGCATCAGCAAAGAGTGCCTGCGTCTCGGTGCCGATGTCGAGGCCTTCCATGTCAGCCGGGATCGCGTCAACGGAAACGCACTCTACGTCGATGGGGCCGTCGATGGGATTCGGGAATTCAGCCGCGATCATGGTGTCAACGGGGAGGAGGAGCTGCTTGCCCAGCTCAGCCGCCTTGGCGATCATATCCTTGCAGTAGTCGAGCTTGGTGTCGTCTACGAGAGACTTGCCGACTTCTTTGCCCTGTGCCTTGAGGAAGGTGTATGCCATGCCGCCGCCGATGATCAGGGTGTCGCACTTTTCGAGCAGGTTGGAGATAACGTTGAGCTTGTCCGCAACCTTTGCGCCGCCGAGGATGGCAACGAAGGGACGAACGGGGTTTTCAACAGCGTTGCCGAGGAAGTTGATCTCCTTTTGCATCAGGTAGCCGACAGCGGTGTCCTTGATGTGATCGGTAACGCCCGCGGTGGAGCAGTGAGCGCGGTGAGCAGAGCCAAACGCGTCCATCACGAATACCTCAGCCAGAGAAGCCAGCTCAGCGGAGAACGGCTCGAGGTTCTTGGTCTCTTCTTTTCTGAAACGGGTGTTCTGCAGAAGCACAACGTCGCCGTCCTTCATTTCGGCAACTGCCTTCTTGGCGTTCTCGCCGACGACCTCATCGTCATTGGCAAAAACAACGTCCTGACCGAGAAGCTCGGCGAGGCGAACCGCTACGGGAGCCAGACTGAATTTTTCTTCGGGACCGTTCTTCGGCTTGCCGAGGTGAGAGCAGAGGATAACCTTGCCGCCGTCGGCGATCAGCTTTTTGATAGTGGGCAGAGCAGCGGTGATTCTGTTGTCATTGGTGATCACGCCGTCCTTGAGGGGTACATTGAAGTCAACGCGAACGAGCACTTTTTTGCCCTTTACATTGATATCATCAACCGATACTTTGTTAAGCTGCATAGTTAAACATCCTTTCGTTTGTTAAATTTTTGTCAAAATACAACGTATTCTACAGACAATACTATTATAGTATATTTTGCATTTTTTATCAAGTGTCTATGCGGATTTTTTAACATATTTTACGAAAAATTATTCATATCGGACCACTTGTGGCGGTGCAGCTCGCCTTTGTTTTGGAGCGACGGAAAATTCCATTGCCGCAGCACCTCATAGGCGGCGACCGCCACGGAATTCGACAGATTCAGACTGCGCGCTTCGTCGATCATGGGGATGCGCAGGGTCGTTTCGGGAAACTGCATCAGCACATGCTCGGGCAGTCCGCGCGTCTCTTTTCCAAAGAGCAAAAACGCGTTGTCGGGAAACGCGACGTCACTGTAAACGTGCGTGCCCTTGGTGGAAAAGAGGAAGAAGCTGCCGCCCTTGTTCTTCTCAAAAAAGTCGTTTAGATTCTCATAGTAGGTCAGGTCGAGCAGGTGCCAGTAGTCCAGACCGGCGCGCTTGAGCTTTTTGTCGTCAATGGCAAAGCCCATGGGCTTGACGATGTGCAGGCGTGCGCCGGTCGCCGCGCAGGTGCGTGCAATGTTGCCCGTGTTTTGGGGGATCTCCGGCTCCACCAGTACCAGATTGAGTGTTGACATAGGGTATCCGTCCTTTTCTGTATAAATCATTAATTTACATTTTTATTTTATTGTAAATCGTAAAGAATAATAATGCAAGTCAAATCTTGCGATTTGAAAAAAAGGAGGGAGAGCTGTGAGCAAAAGCGCTTTGGTAAATATAGCAAAGGGTGTGGCGGTCGGCATGGTGGCAGGCGCCGTGGTGGGCTATGCCGGCAAATCCGCCGCCGACGAAAACCCCAAGATCCGCAAAAAAATAACGCGCGTCAAGCGCACCGCCAACGATGTTGCCGACACTGCGAAATATATGTTTAAGTGATTCGCGTTTCGTGACCGGTTTGGTGCAGGGGAGAGCGCACGGCTTTTTGGCACCGAAAACGTAAAAACGCTCCCTTGGGCGGGAGCGTTTTTACTATAGATAGGTGCAGTTTCCTGCGTTAGGATACGTAATCGAGCGGATTCATGTATTCGTCGTTCAGGCGGATCTCAAAGTGGAGGTGAGGACCGGTCGCGTTGCCGGTGTCGCCTACATAACCGATCAGGTCGCCCTGGTTTACATAGTCGCCGGTGCTGCAGGCGAGCGCGCTTGCGTGACCGTAAACGGTCATGTAGCCGTTGCCGTGGTCGATCATGACATAGTTGCCGTAGCCGCCGCCGTCGTTGCCCGACCAGATAACATTGCCGCTTGCCGCAGCGTAGAAGGGCTGACCGTAGTCGTCGCCGCCGGCGATATCAAGACCGTTATGCATTCTGCCCCAGCGCCACTCCATGTAGCTGGTGATGTTATGGGTGTGGGGGAAGGGCCAGATAAAGCCGCTCGAGCTGCTGCTCGTGTTGTTGCTGTTGCTTGCAGGCTTTGTCTCCTCGGGAACGGTCTCTTCCTCGACCTCTTCGGGTTCTGTCGGAGCCTCGGTCGCAGGCTCTGTTGCAGCTTCCGTCGCAGGCTCTTCGGCAGGTGCTTCCTCTGTCACGCCGGTGTTCGGGCGGGCATCCTCTTCTTCAACGATCTCATAGCGTGTGGGTGCATCCTCGTCAGTCGTTTCTTCCACTGTCTTGGCGGTTTCCTGCATGTCAACAACGGTTTCGTCCTCAACCTCACCGTTCACAAAGGTGATACGGGTCACGATGCGGAGAACGTTGTCGGAGCCGGGGATCTCCAGCTCATCGACCCAGTTGGTCGCCAGACGGATGGAGACAACGCTTCTGAATTTTGCCATCACATCCTCCAGATCGGCAGCGTTGCCGTAGGTGAGCGGCATGATCTCAATATCGTTGACAAATTCCGCAGTGGTGGAGGGGTCGGTGTAGCAACTGATCGCGTCGGCAATCACTTGGTCGAGCGCCGCGGTCAGACCTTCATAGTCGTCTACGATGCCGATCAGCTCGCCGTCCACATACAGACCGCAGTAGCCGTAATAACCGTCGGAAACGGAATCGTAGTTCTCAACAGCACCGACCGGCTCCTCATAAGAGGGAACCTCGTTCTGAACTGTTTCGTAGCCCTCGGGAACGCCGCCCTTGGGAGCGTCGGCCTTGACGACCGCAGCCTGCGGTGTGTTGAAGGTGCCGGTGACAACTGCGCCGACGGTTGCCGCCGACAGCATGATCGCGGTGATGCTTGCCGCAACCGCAAAGAAGGATCTCTTTTTATGTGTTCTTTTTTGTTTGGCAGCCTGAACAGCCTTTTTTGTGTTCATGCGCTTGCCGAAGATACCGGTGCGCTTGGTCGCCTTCTTCTTGGAAGGAGCTTTCTTAGCCTCGGGGATCAGGCTTTCAATTTCCTCAAAACCGTCAATGCTGAGGAACATCATTTCTTCGTTGTAATTATTATGTTTCATTTTTGTTTCTCCTATTCCTTTAATCGTTACAATCGTGTAACAATCTTTACAAAATATATTATATCAAATATTTTTGAAATTTCAATACGAGAAATAAGAAATGGAGAACTTTCTATATTTTGCCTAAGTATAAGCCTGATTTTTCCGCGACTCATGCGCATGCTGCACAATAATTCTTTGCGCTAATTATACAAAAGGTTATATTCTTTGTAATAATTTTACAAATTGTAATATCTCCTGTAACAATCTGTCATTTTTTCGCTGCCGCAAACCGTAACAAATCCGTCATGTGTGGTAAATAAAACGGATGTCAAGGTCAACATTGCCCTCGATCCCGTCGATAACGCCGGTGTTCGCGTATTGCCACATATTAATAGTATAGGGGAACACAGGCGCGGCGGCATATTCGGTGTACCAAATCTCGCAGTCGCCGAGCTGCGCCATATCGTACTTGGCGGTCATCTCGGCTTCGCCGGCGTAGAGCATAGGCGTCCAGCCGTAGCTTTTTATCTCGTCAAAGAAGGCGCGTGCGCAGGCGGTCGTCTGCGCCACGGTCATACCGGCGGTGCGCGCTTCGTCGTCCTTGATGAACTCCCAGTCGTAGGCGATGGGATAATCGGGCGTCAGCTCGCCGAGCAGCTGCTTGCAGTAGGCTGCCTCCTCACGCGCTTCCTCGGGCGTTGTCGCCTGTGAGAAGAAGTAGCCGCCGGTCTTGATGCCGGCTGCCTGTGCGCCCTGCATATATTCCGCCGCGCGGTCGTCGGCATAGAGCGCGCCCTCGCTGCCGTAGCCTCTGCCGCCGAGCCGCACCATGGCAAAGCTCACGCCTGCCGCCTTGACCTTGCTCCAATCCGCGTCGCCGCTGTAGGACGAGAGGTCGATACCGTTTTCGGCGGTGACGGCTTCGGTTTCCTTATAATATAGAAACATCCCGTCGGCGGTGAAGTCCTCCGGCTGAAAGTGAACGGCAGGCGCCGCAGTCGCGGCGACAGAGGCGGCTTCGGTTGCTTGGGCTGCCTGCGCAGAGGGCGTCGTTTCGGGCTGACTGCTCTGCGCAGGCTGACCGCAGGCGGCAAGCGTCGCGGCAGCAAAAACCGCGCAGAAAAAAACAATCCTATTTTTCACGGTGTTCACTCCTGTATTTTGGTTTCTTTCTACAGCATAGCATAAAATTAAATTTCTGTAAACATGGAATTTTTTAAAATGCTATTGAAATCACAGGATTATTTTAGTATAATATGGGAATGGAAACTAAATTGAGGTGATTGGGTGAATAACGCTTATCGTTCGGGCTACAGAAAGAAAAAAATTCCGGATCTGCTCCGTGCAATTGACGATTGTACCTCGCTGAGCCAGCTGTTTGCACTCATTCAACACGAACAGATAGAGATTTGGATGCATGCCCAGTCGGGTGCCTCCAATCTGACGCCGCGCAAGCTGAGCGCCAAGGAGATCATCGAGCAAAACGATCTGCCGCTGGACAGGCTCAAGGCAGAGGTCAAGCGCTCCGTCTGCGGCAGCTACGTTCCCTCTAACCTGACGGATGCGGACAGCGAGCTGATCCAGGCGATCATCGACACCAAAACGCTGAGTGAGCTGTTTTCGCTGATCCAGCGCGAGCACATTGTGATCCCCATGCATGCCCAGTCGGGCGCGTCCAACCTCACGCCCAAAAAGCTGGAACCGAGGGTGCAGGCGGACACCGGTGAGTCGCCGTTTGACCGCTTCAAGGCGGAGGTCGTTCGCTCTCTGACCAACCACGGCGAATAGTCCGCCGCGACAAATGATGCAGTTTTGCCGGATAGTTCCCCTATCCGGCCGCGGTTTATCCGCAATATATTAAAAGGAGAGGTTATTGATGAAAAGAACAAAGCGTCTGACGGCTGTGCTGCTGTCGGTGCTGACGGCGTTTTCGGCATTCACCATGCTGAGCGCGTCCGCTGCGGAAACAGATGAACAGTCTGTTGCAGCACAAACAGATGTGCAGGCTGTTGCCGCGCAAGCGGATGAGCAGGCTGTTGCCGCGACCGAAGCAACAGAGTCAAGCGTCGGCGCCGGGGCTTCCGTTGAAATCGGACAGGTCACCGGTCTGACAAAAAACACCACCAACGTCAACAACATCAATCTGGTATGGAACAAGGTAAGCGGCGCCAACGGCTATGTCATTTACAGCTGCAGCGCCGACTACGGCACCGAATTCACCAAGATCGCCGAGGTGACGACCAACACCTACAACCACACCGGTCTGGTGCAGGGCAGTCCCTATCATTACAAAGTTGCCGCCTACAAGATCGTGAACGGCGAAAAAATCGAGGGTGAGCCGACGCTCTACAAAACCGCGACCCAGCCCTCCAAGGTTACCGGTCTCGGCCGTGTGCGCAGCTCCGACACCATTGAGATCTCATGGAACCGCAACGAAAAGGCGACCGGCTACAAGGTATTCCGCGCCAGCGCCGCGACCAACAACCAGTATGAGCTGGTCAAGCTGATCGACAGCGGCACCGTGACCCGTTATATCGACACCAACATCAGCGACGGCGGCATCTACACCTATAAGGTAGTGGCTTTCCGCGTCAACTACACCTCCTGCTGGTACCATTCTCCCGGTTCGGTCCTCACCTGCATGAGCGGTCTGTGTGCGCCGAACTTCAATTTCAGCACCCAGCTCTACAGAGTCAGCCTGAACTGGAAGAAGAACAAGTACGCGACCCGCTATGACATCTATTATTCTACCGACAAAAACGCCGTCAAATACACGCCCGCAGGCAGCACCACCGGCAACTCCTTTGTGACCGACACGCGCTTTGCCAACGGCGCACGTCTGTATTTCCGCGTTTATCCCATCTATAAAAAGAACGGCGTGACCATCACCGGCACCGCGCACACCAAGCTCGTCACCATTTCCAACAAGATTTACGGTGTGGCGGCGCCTACCACCTATGTGGAGATTGACATTGCACAGCAGCGCATGTGGCTTGTCAAGAACGGCAAGGTCATTGTGGACACACCTGTTGTCACCGGCGCCAAGGGCTACAACGACACGCCCAAGGGCTACTACACCATGTATTCACGCGCAATGGACACCGTTCTCTACGGCGATGACTATGCTTCTCCGGTCGATTACTGGATGGGCTTCAAGGGCGGCTACGGTATCCACGACGCCAGCTGGCGCTCCTCCTACGGCGGCAACATCTATACCTACAACGGCTCTCACGGCTGTGTCAACACACCCTACAACGCCGTCAAGACCATCTACAACAACACCGCCTACGGCACACCCGTTATCCTTTATTAATACATAATGCCAAACGGCAGTCCTTTTTTGGGACTGCCGTTTTTTTAGAGTGGAGAGTTGAGAGTGGAGAGTTGAGTGAAGGGTCGCTTCGCTCCGATTTATAGTGCTGTACGCGCCGAAACGCTGCCATAAATGGCGGCATGCCGTTGCGCAGATTGTGAATTGCGAATTAAGAATCATGAATTGCTCAAGTTGCTTTTCACGTTTCTTTCCGCAAACTGAATGAGGTTAAACAGCGAGGAGGCGCCTTTTTCAAAGTAACCGGAGAGCAGGTCGGGCGATAGGGAGAGAGAGAGCTGCTCCTGCTCCAGCACCGCGGCGGCGTGCTCTGTGTCAAGGAGCATGGAGGCGGCTGTCTGGTGCGCAAAGCGGCTGCCGTCGAGTGTAAAGAGGTTGGTCGGATTGTTGGCGTCGGCACCGTAAATCATGCGAAACGCCATGTATTCGGCGCACATCAAATAGTTGCTTACGGTGTTTGTCAGGCGTTTGCTGCCCATCTGCGTCAGCAGGTCGTAGATAATCGTTGTGGTGTTTGTCAGCAGACGGCGGTTGATCTGGTTCACCATGTTGCCCTTCAAATGGCGAAATTCGTCGCTGTCGGGCAGGTCGCTGACCGACGACGGCACGCGCTGCACGGTTCGTCCGAGCAGATAATCCGTGCTCACCTCATAGTATTCCGCCGCCTTTACCAAAAAATCAAGTCCGCATTCGCGCACTCCCTTTTCATAATGGGACAGCACTGCCTGCGAAATCTCCAAATCCGCTGCCGCCTGCTTTTGTGTAATGCCGCGTTCCTTGCGCAAAAAAGTGATGATTCTCGGAAAATCCTTATTCAAAGTCTTGACACCCCTTTTGAAATCGTTGTATAATAATATGGTTCTATATTTGCGTATGGTTTAACCTTATACAAACAGTATAACGCATTTTCTACAATTTGTAAATAGATTGGGAGATTTTATGAAATCCTACGTCATTCACCTTATCCGCCACGGCGCCATAGACGAAACGCTCTCGGGCAAGTACATCGGCACCACCGACCCGCCCTTGTCCGACAAGGGTAAGCTGGCGCTCAAAAAGCTCGCTTTTACCCACGCCTATCCGCAGCCGCCGGTGGTGTTCACGAGTCCGCTCAAGCGCTGCACCCAAACCTGCGCGGTGCTGTTTCCGGAGCGGAAGCCGCTGGTGATCGCCGATCTCAGCGAGTGCAATTTCGGCGAGTGGGAGGGCAAGACCGCCGAGGAGCTGAAGGGCAGTGAGGACTTTCAAAAATGGCTCGCCGGCGACAATAGCGTCAAGCCGCCGAGAGGCGAGAGCAACGCGGATTTTGTGCGCCGCGTCTGTAAGATTTTTGAGAGCATCGTGGAGGGACTGATGAAAACCGGTTCCACCGAATGCGCCGTTGTGACCCACGGCGGCGTGATCATGACGCTGCTTGCCGTCTACGGACTGCCGCAGGCAAAGCCCTTTGAATGGGCGATGGAGAACGGCTGCGGCTATTCGGTGCGCGTGACGCCCATGCTGTGGCAGCGCGGCAAGGTGACAGAGGTGTTCAGCCGCGTTCCGGCTGCAAAAGAAGAAGAAACGGCAGAAGAATAAACATCATTTTAGAATATAATAGCATTATATAGAAGGAGCATTTTACGTATGAACAACTACAGAATTACCTTATTGAAGGGCGACGGCATCGGTCCCGAAATCGTCAATCAGGCTGTCAAGGTGCTCGACAAGGCGGCGGAGAAGTTTGATTTTACCGTTACCTATGACGAGGCGCTGCTCGGCGGCTGCGCCATCGACGCGACCGGCGTGCCGCTTCCCGAAGAAACCGTGGCAAAGTGCAAGGCCTCCGACAGCGTGCTGCTCGGCGCGGTGGGCGGTCCCAAGTGGGACAATCAGCCCGGCAACAACCGTCCCGAGGCAGGTCTTTTGGGCATTCGCGGCGCACTGGGACTGTTTGCCAACCTGCGTCCGTCCGTGATTTTCGGACCTCTCAAGAGCGCTTCTCCGATCAAAGACGACATTATCGGCGATAATATGGACATTATGATTGTGCGCGAGCTGACCGGCGGCATCTACTTCGGCGAGCGCGGCAGAAAAGAAGTGGGCGGTCAGCCTGCTGCCTGGGATACCGAGCAGTACACCGTTCCCGAAATCGAGCGCATTGCGCGTGTGGCGTTTGACCTCGCCATGAAGCGTGACAAGCGCGTCACCAGCGTGGACAAGGCAAATGTGCTCGAATCCTCTCGCCTGTGGAGAGAAACCGTTATCCGCGTCAGCAAGGACTATCCCGAGGTGACGCTCAACCATATGTATGTGGACAACTGCGCCATGCAGCTGGTGCGCAATCCCAAGCAGTTTGACGTTATCGTGACCTCCAACATCTTCGGCGACATCCTCAGCGACGAGGCTTCCATGATCGCCGGCTCCATCGGCATGCTCGCTTCGGCAAGCCTTTCCGGCGGCAAGCTGGGTCTGTATGAGCCGATCCACGGCTCCGCCCCCGACATCGCCGGTCAGAACATCGCCAATCCGCTGGCGACCATTTTGTCTGTTGCCATGATGCTGCGCTATTCTCTCGGACAGAGCGAGGCGGCGGAGGCGATTGAGGCAGCCGTTTCGGAGGTGCTCAAAACCAACCGCACACCCGATATTTATGAAGAAGGCATGACCAAGGTCACCTGCGAAGAAATGGGCGACCTCGTCTGCGCACAGCTTTAAGGTGATATATGGAGCTGTATGACATGCACTCGCACATCCTGCCTGCCTTTGACGACGGCGCCAAGACGGTGGACGACAGCCTGGAGCTGATCGGTCATCTGCGGAAGCAGGGTGTGAAAAATATCTGTCTCACACCGCATTTTTACACCAACGAACTGAGCTACGACGATTATCTTGTCGAAAGGGAAGAGGCGTTTCGCGCGTTTGCACCGCATATTCCAAAGGATATTCGCATTGTGCTCGGCTGCGAGGTCTATGTGACCGATTATATGTTCAACAATTCGGATTTGTCCGGCATCACCTACGGCAAATCTCCGTATATTCTCACGGAATTTCCGTATGGCTCGCGCTTTTCCGAAAAAACGATGCGGCGGTTTTATCAGCTGACGCAAAACTACAAGCTGATTCCCGTCATGCCGCATGTGGAGCGATACGATTACCTGATGAGTCATCCCGATATGATAGCTCAGCTCAAGGATTTGGGCGTGGTGATTCAGACCAATATCAGCAACTACACCAGGCAGTCGCCGTTTTTTCACAAGCGCAAGCTGCTCAAGCTCATTGACCGCGGACTGATTGATATTCTCGGCAGCGACACCCACTCCATGGACCACAACCGTCCGGACGTGTTTGCCGAGGCAATGAATACCATCAGCCAAAAATGCGGCGAAAAAGCCGTTGTCCGCATGATGGACAACGCCGCAAAAATCTTTAACAGCGCATTATAAAACAATCCCGTGCAGTCAGCCTGCACGGGATTTTAACTATCACAAATAACGAATTATGAATTATGAATTATGAGTTTACAACCGTTCCTGCCAGCACCGGCAAATTGCTCTCGTTGTCGAGCAGCAAAAAGACGAACGGGCGGTCAACGGTCAGCTCAGCCGGTTCTGTCTGCACGGCAGCGGCGGTTGTTTGTGTGTTGATGCCGTTGCGGTCGAGCGAAAAAACGGGCGCAAGCTCATACATCTCTCCTGCTTTGACCGACTGCGAATAGCTTAGCGCCGAAAAAGAGGCGTCCTTGCCAAACAGGGTATAAAGCCCGCATTTGGTCAGAGTGCCCGAAAGCGGCTGCGCTTTTTTGTCGGTTGTGACGGAAAAGGAAGGCAGCGCGGCGGTGGACTGCTTGGTGATGTCCATGCTGTCGAGCAGCTTGTTCAGCTCGGCGGCGTCAAAACGACTGACATAATCGTCAAAGGCGTTGGCGTCCTTTGGCAGAATGATGAGCAGCTTGAGCGGATTTTTGGCGGTGTATTTCAGCACGGCGTCCGCGCGGTCGCTGTGCAGCAGCTTGGCGGACGAGGTAAAATAGTCCGCGGTCTGTGCGCCGTTTGTGCCGTTGAAGGTGCCCTTGACGCTCTCTGCGGCGGCTTCCACCCAGCCGTCGTTCAGCGCGAGAGCTGACACCGCGTTGACGGTGCTTCCCTCGGGAAAAACAATGCCGCTGTCGGAGGTGTAGGCACTGAGCGCACTGTTGAGCTTGTCGGCAGCGTGCTCACCCTTGTAGTCGTAGCGAAACACATCATAGCCGTAAAAATCTTTTTCCGCCTGCAAAAACGAGGTTTTGACGTCAGCGCTCTTGTCGATGCACAACGCGCCGCCAAAGGTGAGCTGTTCGGCAGGCGCTTCCTTTTTTCCGGCGCGGCTCACCGATTCCAGACGGCTCTTAAAGTAAGAGGAGCAGGCGTTCAGATCGTCCAAGCCGAGCGTGCCGGTCAGCGCCAGCAAGATCTCCGACCGCGTGTCGCCGGAGGCGCCGTTGGCGAGCGCACCGAGCTGCAGGGCTGCGGAGGCAGGCGAAAACACAAAGCTCTCCTTGGCGTCCTGACTGTGCTGCCGCAGCTGCCGGAGCGAAAAGTCCATCATGCCGCTGATATAGTTTTTGTAGGAGGTCGGCGGCTCCTGCGCGCCGTCGGCGTAGTTATAGGTTTGTGTGATGTCCTTGCTGCGCGAGACGGTGCCTGTCAGCTTTTCCTCATCGGTAAACAGCTTGGGATTGCCGCAGGCACAGAGCAGCATGAGCAGAGCGGCAGCCGCCGCCGTTATGCGCCGTTTCACTGTGCTTCCTTTTCGGTCACTTCGACGCCGCTGAGCTGCTTTGCCAGCTTCACCATATCCTCTGCTGCGTTGGGACGCGCCAGCTGCCTGCAGCTCTCGCGCATAAAGGCAAGGCGCTCGGTGTCCTTCAGCAGCTTGGTGATCTCCTCGGCTGCATTGTACTCGTCCACCACGATCGCCGCGTTGTGGCGCAGCAGGAATTTGACGTTGTACTGCTCCTGACCCGGATAGGCGTTATAGATCGCCATGGGCAGGTGACAGGCAAGGCTCTCGGCGATCGTCAAACCGCCGGGCTTGGTGACGATCAGATCCGAAATGTGCATATAGTCCTCGACGTTGTTGACAAAAAACAGCAGCTTGGTGCGGTCGCGCGCACCGACCTCGTCGATGCATTCGTCGAGCTTTTCGATCAGCTTGCCGTTTCTGCCGGTGATGACGATCATTTGCAGATTTTTGTTGGAGGCTGCCAGGTTTTCATAGACCTTCAAAACACCGGATACGCCAAAGGAGCCTGCCATCAGCAGAACAGTGGTTTTGTCGGGGCTGAGACCCTCGCGGCGCATGATTTCTTCCCTGATGCCGGGCTTGCTGAACTTTTCAAAGGTCGGGATGCCCAGCGGATAAATGATCGATTCATCCACGCCGTATTCCTCCACCAGCTTATGCGCCATCTGCGGCTCGGCGAGCACATAGGCGTCGATGCCGGGCGCGATATAGGAGCGGTGGGTGTCAAAGTCGGTGATCAGCGCGATCGTTTTGACATTTTTCAGATATCCCTTGGATTTGAGCTTGGAGACCATCGCGGTGATAAAGGCGTGGCACATGATGATCACGTTGGGGTCGTGCTTCTCGATGACTTCGAGCAGCTTGTTTGCCTGTGCGGCGTTGATCTTCATCATGGCTTTGTACGCCAGATTTTTGCGGTCGGTCATATCGTACATCTCGCCGTAAAAGCCCGGTGCGTTCTTTACCAAAAAATAATAACCCTGCACCGTGGTGGTGTCATACATCTTGCCGATGGCGCGCAGTCCGTCCACCACCGTGACCTCTACCTCCGGGTTAAGACGGTGGATCGTGTCCTCCAATGCGGCTGCGGCTCTCTTGTGACCGCCGCCGGTGGACGCGGAAAAAATCAAAAGTTTCATAATGCATTGCTCCCTAAAGCAGAAATTTATAGTATTCCAAATTCTATTATACAAAGAAAATGACCGATTTTCAACAGTTATTTTTGTTGATATGTCTATTTTTCGGAGTTTTTGACGATACCTGCCAAGCCGGTGTGAAAAAATTTTTTAAAATGCGGTTTGCTACTTTATTTTTGGAAAATTTTGTAGTAGAATATGTACAAATAGCAGGATAAAATAATACTGTTCGAAGTTGTGGGGTGAAATATGAAAAAAGATAAGGTTACCTTTGCCATGACGCCGGTTTCCGCCGTTCAGGTCGGCCGGAAGCGCGGCAAAACAAAAGCCGTCGCCATTGCACTGAGCATCACGGCGGCAGTGCTCGCAGTTGTTGCAGGCGGACTCTTTTTGTGGAACGCCGGTATTTTTTCCCTGCCCGGGCTTCCGCAAAAGGAGCCGGAGCCGACCAAGCCGTTTACCTTTGCGGCTGACACCAAGGTGTCGGGGCTTGACATCTCCGGCAAAACCGTGTCGCAGGCGCGTATGTTTTTGAAGCTGAATGAATCCGAGCTTATGCCTCCCAAGACGATCGCAGTACAGATCGCCGGCAGTGAAACGTCGCTGACGCAGGAGGATTTTGATTATACCTATAATATAGACGAGGTGGTGGAGCAGGTTGTGGCGGACGCCGAAAACAAGCTCTCGACCGCCGAGTGCACCTACACCGTAGAGGCGAAGGTCACGGACTTGTCGGTCAAAAAGGCAGCCGAAAAGCTCTGTGAGGAATACAACGCCGAGCCGGTGAACGCGCGTGTGTCCGCGTTTCATCCGTTTGCGAACGACCGCTTTGAGATCGAGGATGCGCAGGACGGCTTGACCGTGGACGCCGAAAATCTCAAAACGCAGCTCGCTGCCGCCTTTGCCTCCGAACAGCCGGAGGTGACTATTGAGGCGCAGACGCAGAACGTGCCGGCAACGGTCACGGCGGAATATATCAAAAAGAATCTGGTGAAGCTTTCGTCCTACGAAACCACCTCCTCCAATACGGACGACGCCACCAACAATATGAAGATCTCGATGGAGGCGTGCAGCGGTTCGATCATCGAGCCGGGCGAGATCTGGTCGTTCAACGATTGCACCGGCGACTCTAACCTCGAGTCAAACGGCTACAAAAGCGCCAACGTGATCTCCGAGGGCAAGGTGACGCAGGGCATCGGCGGCGGTATCTGCCAGTCCAGCTCGACCATCTACAACGCTGCTATTCTCGCCAACATGGGCATCTATGAGCGCTATCCGCACAAGTGGGCGTCCTACTATGTGCCCACGGGTCTGGATGCGACGATCGACTATCCCAATCTTGACCTCAAGCTCGAAAACACCTCGGATTTTCAGATGTTTTTGGAGTGCAAGGTCACCGGTTACACGCTCCACGCCACCTTCTGGGGGTTCCGCAACGGCGACTATGACGAGATCAGAACGCGCAACGAGCAGGGCAAGACCGGCGACAAGAGCTATTCGGTGCGTGCATGGCGCATGTATTACAAGGACGGCAAAAAAATCAGCGAGGAGGAGTTGGACAGCTCCGACTATGACCTCGAAAACGGCGTGAACTTCACCAGCGCCGAAAACGATGACCACGTTGTCTACGCCGGACCGGGTCCGCTGCCTGCGGACGCTGCGCCTTCGACCAAGGCCACCGAAGCCACATCCTGAGAGTCCGCACTGACCGCGCAACCGAAAGGCGCCGCTTATGGTTCTTGATTTTTTGAAAAAGGAAGAAAAGAAGGTCGAATATATCGAGCTGATCTACGACCTGATCTTCGTCTATATCATCGGCAGAAATAACTCGCTTATCCACACCGTGGAGAGCGGGTTTATTTCCTTTGACGTCTATCTCACCTACCTGCTGACGACCCTGATCGCGCTGCATATCTGGTATCTGACGACGCTCTTTATCAACCGCTACGGCACCAAATCGGTGGCGGAGTATGTGGGCATTTTCATCAATATGTATTTGCTCTACTACATGGCGGACGGCACGCGCGTCGGCTGGCAGGACTTTTATTTCAAGTACAACGTCGCATGGGGGCTGATCCTCGTCAATCTTGCGGTGCAGCACTTCATCAAGCTCCGGCAGATGGAAAAGCTCACGCCCTGGCACGCCGCGCATTTGCGGTACCGCATAGCCGTGGTGCTGGTCGAGGCAGGCATCGTGTTTGCCTCGCTGCCGGTGTTTGCGCTGACGGGATTGCCGCTGTCGCCGCTGGCGATGGTGTTCGGCATGCTCATGGAGCTGTTCTACCGCGACAAAAGTCACCTTGTCGCGCTGGATTTTGCCCACCTGACCGAGCGCGTCATGCTCTTTGTGGTGTTCACCTTCGGCGAGATGATCATCAGCATTTCCGGTTACTTCGGCGGTGAGGACACGCTCAGCAGCTTCTACTATTCGCTGATGGCATTTTTGATCGTCGCCGGACTGTTTTTGATTTACGGCTATTTTTACGATCATATCATCGACCGTGAGCGCGAGATGACCGGCAACGGCTACATGCTGCTGCATATTTTTATGATAACAGCGCTCAATAATATCTCCGTTGCGCTCGATTTTATGCGTGAGCCGGAGATCGACGCGATCCCGAAGAACATCTTCTTGATAGCGTCATTCCTGATTTATTACATCTTCCTGTTCAGCTTGCAGTCTTATGCCTATGCATGCAAGCGCCTCAACGTCAAATTCCGGCTGCTGCACGGCGCGTTTTCGCTCGCGTTTGCGGCGGCAGGCATGCTGTCCTACCGATCGGGCATGGTCAGCATCGCGGTGACAGTGGTGTATATCTACGCCATGTTCGGCTCGTGCGTGTGGTTCAGCCGCAAGCACCGAAGGGAAAAACTACCGCAGGAATAACATCATAATCCCAAAGCCTCTGCTAATACTGTTAGCGGAGGTTTTTTTATGGTAAAAAGATTGGGAACGGGAACGCTTTTGTTTGAGAATATGCCGCGTGTGGAGGGTTTTGCGTCCGTCGTCGGAAAAAAGGAGTCCGAGGGACCGCTCGGCGCGCTGTTTGACAAAACAGAATATGATAGCCGCGGCGGGTGCGAGACCTTTGAGGAAGCCGAAAGCCGTTTGCAGCAGGAGGCGGCGCGGCTGTGCATGGAAAAGGCAGACCTGCGTGCGCAAGAGCTGGACGCGGTGTTTGCCGGCGACCTGCTCAACCAGTGTACCGGATCGTCCTTTGGTTTGATGCACTACGGCGCGCCGTATCTCGGACAATACGGCGCCTGCTCCACGATGGCGCAGGCGCTTCTGATGGCTGCGGTATTCACCGAAAGCGGCGCCGCCGACCACGCGCTCTGTGTTACCTCGTCGCACTTCTGCGCGGCGGAACGGCAGTACCGCTTCCCCATGGAATACGGCGCCGTCCGCACGCCCACCGCGCAGTGGACAGTCACCGGCGCCGGCAGTTGCATTCTCGGCAAATCGCGCGGCAAGGTCGCTGTCCGCGCCGCCGCCGTCGGCAAGATCCAAGACATGGGCGTCACCGACGCAAACAATATGGGTGCGGCTATGGCTCCTGCTGCCGCGGACACCATTCTGCGGTTCCTGCACGACAGCGGAACGGCGGCGGAGGACTATGACCGGATCGTGACGGGCGATCTGGGGCTGGTGGGCAGCGGCATTTTGTATGATCTGCTGCGCCGGGAGGGCGTGGACGCGGAGCCGTTGCACGACGACTGCGGCTTGCTGATATTTGACCGCGAGGCACAGGATGTGCATGCAGGCGGTTCCGGCTGCGGCTGCTGCGCGTCAGTGCTCTGCTCCAAGCTGCTCGGCGAGCTGGAGAGCGGCGTGCTTCGAAACATCTTGTTTGTCGCCACAGGCGCTTTGCTCAGCCCGACCACCGCGCAGCAGGGCAGGAGCATTCCGTCGGTCGCGCATTTGATCCATTTGACAGCGGTGGAATAGCAACAAAAAAATTCCCTTGACAACCAAATCTCACCTGCGCTACAATGATACTATCATTTAAAAACAGTTGGTGAAAAAATGGCGGACAAAAGATGGCTGGCTGTCGAGGCAAAAAAATATCATATTCTCGAGTGGTATTACGGCTACAAGCGGTTTCGCCCGGGACAGGAGGAGGTTATTGACAGTATCCTCAACGGGCGCGACGCGCTGGCGGTCATGCCGACCGGCGCCGGAAAGTCGGTTTGCTATCAGGTGCCCGGGCTTCTGTTTGACGGGATCACGCTGGTCATCTCGCCGCTGATCTCGCTGATGAAGGATCAGGTCAACGCGCTGACGTCCGCCGGCATTCGCGCGGCATATCTCAACCGCTCGCTTACCAATGCTCAGTACAACAAGGCGCTCGACAATATGGCGCACGGCATCTACAAGATCGTCTATGTCGCGCCGGAGCGGCTTGTCAGCGAGCGGTTCATCGAGGTCTGCCGGTCGCTGCCTATCTCGCTGATCGCGATCGACGAGGCACATTGCGTGTCGCAGTGGGGACAGGATTTTCGTCCGGGCTATCTGAATATCGCCCGGTTTATCCACCGTCTGCCGGTGCGTCCGGTCATCAGCGCGTTTACGGCGACCGCGACCGAGGACGTCAAGGCGGATATCGTCCGGTTGCTGCGGCTGCGTGAGCCGGTCGTGCTGACGACCGGCTTTGACCGTCCCAACCTGTTTTTCACCGTTATGCGGCCGAAGGACAAACGCAGCGCATTGCTCAAGCTGGTCAAGGAGCGCCGCGACAAGACAGGGATCATCTACTGCGCCACGCGCAAAAAGGTGGAGGCTGTCTGCGATTTCCTCTGCGAAAAGGGCTATGCGGCGACGCGCTATCACGCCGGCTTGTCCGACGACGAGCGGCTGCGGAATCAGGAGGATTTCGTCTATGACCGCAAACGGATCATGGTAGCGACCAACGCCTTTGGTATGGGCATTGACAAGTCCGATGTGCGCTTTGTCATACACTTCAATATGCCCAAAAACATCGAGAGCTATTATCAGGAGGCAGGACGCGCCGGACGCGACGGCGAGTCTGCGGACTGCATTTTGTTGTTCGGCTTGCAGGACGTGGCGACAGCGCAATATTTTATCGAAACCGCCGAGCCGAATCCCGAGATGACGGAGGAACAAAACGCTGTGTTTCGTCAAAAGGAGGAGGAGCGGCTGCACCATATGGTCTCCTACTGCAAGACGCAGGGCTGTCTGCGCGCGTTCATGCTGCGGTATTTCGGCGACCAAGCGGAGGAAAACTGCGGCAAATGCTCCAACTGCCTGTCAAAATACAGGACCGTAGATGTGACGGTCGATGCGCAAAAGATTCTCTCCTGCATCGTCCGCACCAAGGAGCGCTTCGGTTCACAGGTGATATGCGATGTGCTGCGCGGCAAGGAGTCGCAGAAGGTCGTGAGCTTTGGCTTGCAGTCGCAGACGACCTTCGGCATTATGGAGGACGTCAGACAGGCGCAGATCAAGGATTTGATAGAAACGCTCGAGCAGCAGGGATATATCCAATATCTCGGCGCCGGCAGACCGGTGCTGCAGGTGACGGAATCCGGCTGGTTGGTGCTGAGGGGGAAGGTGCAGGTGCAGGCGCGTGAGGCGCTGGAGGTGCGCATCGGCGCAGAGTTCGTCGGCGTCGAGCCGGACGGCGCGCTGTACCGCGAGCTGCAGGCGGAACGCGCCGCGATCGCCAAAAAGCGCGGCGTGCCTGCCTATGTCATCTTTTCGGACGCTGCGCTGCGCGATATGTGCCGCAAGCTCCCGACCACCGACAGTGCGTTTCTCAGCGTCAACGGCGTCGGCGAAACCAAGCTGAAGCTCTACGGCGAGCGGTTTATGCGCTTGATTCGCCTGTATGTCCCCAAAAAGGGCGGCAAAATGCCGTTTCGGATAAGTGAGGAGCAGCTTGGGGGCTTTGCGTTTTCCGACGAACCCATCTATTGTTCGGAGATCGTCCGGCGTGTCAACGCGCTTGTCGAGGAGCCGGAGCGTCGAAAGCTGCAGGCAAAGGACATTACCAACTGGCTTGTCTCCGTCAGGTTGCTCGAAGCGGTAAAGATGAACGACCGCGTGCTCAAGCTGCCAACCGAGGAGGGCATGGCGCTCGGCATGCTGCGGCAGTACCGCGAAAACGAGAACGGCGACTATTATCTGGTGCTCTACGAGCGGCAGGCGCAGGCATACATTATAGAAAACATGCAGCAAATCGTCGATTTTGCCGCGTCGGAGAGAATGAAGACAGAGGAATAGGCAAAGCCCGACAAGGAGCCGGACCGGACACAATAATCACAACAAAAGCGGAAGGCTTGCGTGCCTTCCGCTAAAATTTTATACAGCCGATCACGCTGTCCGCTGCTGATAAAAGTGTTATCAAAACGGCGCCTTTTCAAAGGGGCGTGAGAGCGTTTGCTGTTGCTATTAGGTACGCGGCGGATATTTTTCGGCGTCCGCTTGCTGCACGCGGCGGACGACCTCGTCGAAGGGGATGGGACGGTAATCGATCCGCTCCGCCGATACGCAAAAATGATGTGCGCCGCAGGTGGTGTACATGGGGTTTTGGTGGATATGACCGAAGATGTTGGCGTAGGGTGTGTTCTCGCTGACATAAAGCGGCTCGTGCGAGAGCAGCCAAAACTCACGCAGCAGCACCGGGTAGTCATAGACCTCCCGAAAGCCGACGCTGCGGTAGTAATCGTTAGAGAAAACATCGTGATTGCCTTTGACAAACAGAATATTGCCGTTCAGCTGAGAAAGAATCGGTGCCTCACAGCCCTCGGCGCCAAAGTCGCCCAAATGCCATACGGTGTCCTCCGGCGAGACGACGCTGTTCCAGCGTTCTGTCATCACCTTGTCCATTGCCTGTGTGTCCTCAAAAGGACGGTTTTCGAACCGCCGCACCTGTTCACTGCCAAAATGAGTGTCGGCAATCAAAAACAATCTACCGGACGGCATGCTGTCAACTCCTCGCTTTCTTCCGCATTTTTATCAGGATAATGATCACTGCCGCAAGAATCGCCGTTGCCGCGGCCGCGATCAGCACAACGGATCCGAACGGCATGCCGCTGCCGTTTGACGCCTTGACGGAGGAGGCGTTTGACTGCGAGGCTTGGGTTGAAGCAGGCTGCTTGGACAAAAAGTCGCTGACGGCTTTGATATCGTAGAGCTTGCTGTAGTCAGCAGTGCCCTCCGCGTCAACGGTCACGGTCTCCAAATCAGGCTTGGCGCCTGCCTCTACGTCATTGTTCTCGGCGTCGGTAAAGGTGCTGTAGCCGGAGAGCGTATAGGTCATTTTGTTGGGAAAGACCGGGTTGATCAGCGTGCAGGTGCCGCCGCCGCTGACTTGTCCGATGACCGGTATCCCTTGCTTTTGCGCCAGACAGGGCAGAAAATTACCGCAGGAATAGGACGAATTGGTGGTGAGCAGCGCAAAACGGAAGTCGTAGTTGACCGCGTCGTCCTTTTCGTCGATCGTGCCGTCAAGGTTCTTGTCAATACTACCGGTATTGCGCAGACGGTTGCCGCTGAGTGTGCTCGTCGTATAGTAGTCGCCGTTTCCGGTCATGATCGCCATCATATATTGCAGCACCGAGGTGGTGCCGCCGAGGTTTTGCGAGACGTCGATCAAAAAGTTTTTGACGCCCTTTTCCGCAGCATAGTCGAGCGACCATTTGAACGGCTCCACGACCGCGTCCTTAAAATCATCAAACACAAACACAGCGGTGTCGCCGCACAGGAACAGCTGTGCCACAAAGCGGTCGTCGCCCTCTGCCTCCTCATCTTCCCAGAGCTTGACGTTTTCATAGGCGGCATAATGCTCCTTGCGGAGCTTGAACAGATCGCTGAGATGCTCTTTTTTGTCTTGGATCATCTTGATATTGGCGGCGATCGACGCCGCGTTGGCATTGGTCGGGTCGTCGAGCAGTGCGGATACCGCTGTGGCAAGCTCGCTCGGCTTGTCGGATAGCAGCGCCGTTGTGTAGTCGCTGCTGAGCGATGTGTGACCGCCGTCGTCGAGCAGGCTGTCGAGCAGCACCAAGCCGGTATAGTGATCCGTCATGCTTTGAGAGAGCAGCAGCGGCTTGATGCCCTTTGCTTCGTCGGAGGAGAGCAGACTGTCGATGTCCTGCTGCACCATCTTTTGGGCAAATTCACTGCGGCGCGGCTTGCCGTAGAAGTGGTCGAGCACGAAGCACAGCTCCCTGTAGGTGAACGCCGCTTCCGCCTCGGTGCGCGGCTGTGCAGAATACATGCTTGAACGGTCAAAATAAGCCGGCTCCATGGGTTGGAAAAAATAGATGCTGCCATCGTGATAGACGGCGCTGAGATAGGTCGCCGTGCACATGTCGGCAAGGGTCGTCAGCGGAAAATACAGGTTGCCGTTCGCCGCTGTGATGTCGATCTGATAGTTGCCGTAGGGCAGGTCGATACCCTTGGCGTCGCCCACCACTACTGTTTCGGGGTTCTTGATGTAGCTGCCCTCGCGTCCGTCGCCGTCTGCATCGGCAGGGTCGGCGGTCATGAATTTTTCGTAGAAATCAAAGTGGACCGTGTCGGTTTCGGTGTTCGTCACCATGGTCATACCGTTGGGCGCGGTGACGGTAAAAACGCCGTTGCCGTCGTCTCTGACAGTAAAGTCAGCCTCAAAGAGACGGGCAAAAAAATCACCGGCGTTGATATATGGGTCAAAGGGTATGTCCTCATAGAACAGACAGTTGAGCGGAACGGTTTTTTCGGCTTCGTAGAGATAGGCGGTGATCTCCTTTTCCTGATACTTTCTTTCGGTATCGGCGGCGCCTGCGGACGGCAGAGCGCCTGCCGTCACGAAGGCGGCCAGCAAAAGCGCCGCAGCCTTGCGTGCAGGACAGTGTTTTTTCATATGTCATTCCTCCTGTGGATTTATTCCGATTAACATTTTTATTATACTCGGAACGGCTTGAAAAGTAAATGAAAAATTGATTGAAAATATACATCCAATTCCTTATATCTATTGACATAGAAAAGTCGAATATGATATAATATAGACAAATCTGTTGCATACAGTTAAAAATTTTTAGGAGGTAACAACAAAATGGGATTTTCTAAAATGAGACAGAGGATCGGATACGGTTCCGCCGATCTGGCAAGTAACCTGATTTGGCCGATGATCACGGCGTATCTGACGCCCTACTACACCGATGCGCTGCTGCTGGATGCGGTGGCTGTCGGCTTTATCACCTTTGCGTCAAAGATCATTGATGCGATCACCGACGTATTGATGGGTATCATCGTCGATAAATCCGATTTCAAAAGCGGCAAGTGCCGTCCTTACTTTATCATCGGAGCGGTTCCGCTGGCGCTGTTCGGCGTCCTTACCTTTACTCTGCCTTCTTTGGTTTCCAACAACAAGATGCTGATGATCGCGTTGGCGTTTGTCACCTTTAACCTTGTCAGCACCTGTTACACGGTGGTCAACACCCCGTTGTCCGCAATTCTGCCAAGCCTCTCCTCCGATCAAAAGGAGCGCAACATACTGGTCACCTTCCGTATGGTCATGGCGGCAGTCGGCAGCTTTTGCGTCACCGTTTTCGCGCCCATCCTGATCAACCTGTTCGGCGGCAAAACCGACAAGTTTGCGCATGCATGGACCGCCGGCATTTTCGGTATCGGCGCGGTGATCATGCTGTTTGTCGCCTTTGCGAATACCCGCGAGGTGGTCAAGCCCATTCACGAGGAGAAGGTAAAGCTCAAGGATGGTCTCAAGGCGGTGAACGGGCAGTATATCCTGTTTGTCATCACCATGTTTATTTATCTGATCGGCTTTGCCGTCAAGCAGGCAGGCGTTGTGTATTATTACGAGCGTTATATCGTTTCCGCAGGCGGCTTGGACAGCGTCGCGCTTGTTTCTATCCAGGCTGTGACGACTTCGCTGAGCATGGTCGTCGGACAGCTGACCATTCCGTTCTTCTGCAAGATACTGGGCAAGAAAAAGTCCTCTATCCTCATGAACGTGATCGCGCTGGTAGGCAACGTCATCTTCCTTTTCTGCGGCGCCAACCTGCCTCTGCTGCTGATCGGCACCTTTGTGGTATGGTTCCCGCTGGGCTATCTGATGGGCATGCGCTTTGCGCTGCTTGCGGACGTTGTGGAATACTGCGAGCTCAAATCGGGCATCCGCGCGGCAGGTATTCTTTCTTCGCTGGACAGCTTTTTGGCAAAGCTCGCCTTTGGTCTTAACGTTGTATTGATCACCGGCTTGATGGCAGTGGGCGGCTACGACCCCAATTTGCAGGCGCAAACAGGCACAGCCAAGGCGTTTATCCAAGTGGGCTTTGTCGGCGTCCCGATACTGTGTATCATTGCCACCATCATTTTGCTGATGTTCTTTAAATTTGACAAGGAGCTTCCCAAAATGAAGGAGGAACGCGCTGCACAACTGAACGCAGGTGAATGATCTTGCCTGCATGATCGCATCATAACCAAACAAGGAGCACATAGTTTTGACCGTGTGCTCCTTGTTCTCAACAGGAGGAACAAGATGGCTTCCACCAAGGAATATCTGACATTTATACTGGAACAGCTCAGCGGCTTGGAGGTCACCTCGCGCGCCATGATGGGCGAATATGTGCTCTATTACCGCGGCAAGGTGTTCGGCGGTATTTACGACAACCGCTTTCTTGTCAAGCCCGTCAACGCCGCCAAGGCGCTGATGCCGCAGGCGCCGTTTGAGCTGCCCTATGCAGGCGCCAAGGAGATGCTGCTGGTCGAAAACCCAGAGGACAGGGAGTTTCTGGCGCAGCTGCTCAGCGCCATGGAGCCGGAGCTGCCTGCACCCAAAAAACGGAAATAGGGGAGAGCGCCTGCTCGCCCGAACAAATAAAACTCAAAGGAGATGTGCATATGAAAATCGCAATGGCGAACGATCACGCCGGAACCGCTATGAAGTACGAGATAAAAGCCTATTTGGAGGCGCAGGGACACACGGTCGTGGACTTCGGCGCCTATGATGAGCAGTCCTGCGACCTGTCGGACTTTGTTTTGCCTGCTGCCTTGGCTGTGGCAAAGGGAGAGTGCGACCGGGGAATCTTTGTAGACGGCGTCGGCTACGGCAGCGCCATGATCGCCAACAAGGTGAACGGCATTTACGCCTGCGTCTGTCAGGACCCGTTTTGTGCGGCGCTGGCGCGTCAGCATAACGACGCCAACGTGCTGTGCCTCGGCGCAAAGATCATCGGCGGCATGATCGCCATGGAGAACGTCAAGACCTTTATGCAGACCGAGCCGCTGACCGCCGACAAATACGTCAGACGCGTCAAAAAGGTGCAGAAGATCAATGACGAGCATTGTGTGCCGGTGAAATAAAGGTTTATAAGAAAATTCATCAAAAAACGATCCCACACGCCTGCCGCAAGCAAGCGTGTGGGATTTTTACGCTGTCAGACCGGAGTTCAAGCGGCTATCTGCCCAAGATCGTGACAAATTCCGCAAGATAGCGCTGCAAACAGGTGACGTCCAGAATATCGATTTTGCCGTCGTCGTTTATATCAGCTGTTGCGCGATCGTCGTCGCCGAGTGTGTTTATCTCGGCAAGGCAGCGCTGCAAGGCGGTGATGTCACGGACGTTCAGCTTGCCGTCGCCGTTGATGTCGCCGACCTTGCGAAGGCTTTGGGTGAGGTCGGTTTCGTAGGTGCCGTTGTTGTCGGCGTCGATTTTCAGTCCGATGGTGGTTTCGTCAATTTCATAGATGAAAACCGATTTTTCGTCTGTCGAGAAGAGGAGAGACGCCGAAACATCGGTGTTGTTGGCGCGGAGACGCACATTTTGCAGGTTGTCGGCGGTGAGGATGTAGCCTTCCTCCGCCATGCGCAGAGAAGCAGAGGACGCCTGTCCGGAGACATGCAGGGTGAACCAGTCGGTCGGATAGGAATCGTCAAAGGTCATGCCGATCTCATAGTCAGTGTTCTCACCCTTTAGCTCAATATAGCCTGTCGGGTCAAACAAGATGGAGTAGCCTGCCTGTGCATATCCGGTCATGTAGCTGTTTGCGTAGCGCATGGTCAGATTCAGCGGCTCGGCGTCCGTCTGCGAAACACGGTAGGCGGCGTCGGGGTCATAGAGCTTGTAGCCCAAAACACCCTTTGTCTCACCGCTCAGCACATAGGAATAATCCTCCACGATATCACCGGGTGCGGTGTTGACGTTGACATAGCTGCCGTCGTCCTCCGCCATTTTGCTGACGGTGCGGTTGTTGCTGATGGCATATGCGTTGATGCGCGCGATATAATTGTCGGTGTAGCTGCCGGTTGTGCCGGACAGATAGCCGCCGGAATTAATAAAATCCGGATCGGCGCTGATGTAGTTGATCACCGCGCCGCTGACAGACTTGACGTTGCCGTAGGCGTAGGCAGGGATCGCCCAGTCATAGGTGTTGTAATAGGTGTTTTTGTTTAAATACATATAATATTTTTCGTTGTCTCCGAGGGAGTTGTTGGGGTCGCAGATCTTGATACGTCCCTGATAAGAGATGCCGTTCCATGTCCAGCTGCCTGTTTTGTATTCGTAGGCGAGTACCGAGTGACCGCCCCAGCCGTCCTTATGGTAGCCGACCAGCACGGCTTCGTTTTGGCTGAGCAGCCTGAGGATGGTTTTGATATTTGCGTCGTTGGTCTTATCCTTCGTTGTTTCATAATGCTGCTGAATGCTGTCATTTGCCTGCAGCATTTGATAGTAGTTGACCAGCGAGCAAATGTTTTTGTCCGCTTTGGGATAGCTCAGGTCATGCAGACAGGTCGCGGAGGCGTTGTATGCCCGATAGGGCAGATAGCCGTTTTGAGAGAGCAGTGTCAGCGACGACATGCCGTAGCAAGCGCCGTGCCACTCCTCATCGAGCCAAGCCTTGTTGTAGGAGGTGCCGGTAAAAACGATGTCGTATGCCGTGGGTGTGAGGTTCTTTTTGAGGACATTCCGATAGGCAGGGCTGATTTGGTCGCGGTAGGTGCTGTAGGCAAAAAAGCCGCGTGCCTTGCTGTTGTTAAAATTCCAGTTGTCTCTGCCCCAGTCAAAGCGCTGTGTGCTCCTCCAAAGTGCATAATAGGTGGCGTCGGCGGTGGGAGCCAGCGTTTTGATCCCTTCGGCGGCGTCGGGCGCGGTCGCCCAGCCGAGATAGTTGCAGCCTTCGCGCGTCGGTGTGGGCAATTCAAAGGAATTGCCCTGCTTGGTCAGCACCGAGGTGAAGCGGCAGCTGCCGCCGTTGGGGTGCAGCGTCGTTTTGCGGAAGGTGACGGAAGCCGCGTCGGACAGATTGCCTTTTTGATCTACGGCGACCGCGTAGTAGGTGCCGGACGCGGTCACGTTGATGCCGGTGCTGTTGTAGGTGTAGGCGGTGAATTTGTTCTTGGTGCAGTCGGGGTTGGCGCCCCAGTAGTAGCCGAAGATTCCCTTGTCGGTGCCGAAGCGGAGCGTGACGGTCTGCTCTCCGGCGACGTCATTGGTGGCGCTCAGGCTGACGAACAAGGTGCTGTCCGTCTCGGTGTAGCCGCCGCTGTAGACGTCGGCGGATCGTTCGCCGTTCCACGAGTGATCTGTCCGGCTGCCATCGTCAACGATCGGAATGACGTTATTGTCTACACGGATAGAGAAAATATACAAATCCAGATCCACATTTGCTTCGCCCGTGCCGATAACACGGAAGGTCACGGACACAAAGGCAGTTTTGCCGCTGCTTTCGCTTGTGAGCGGATAGCCATTGAAGTTGCTGCAGTTGCCGACGATCCGGCTTTCGCCGCGCGGTTTGATATTGCAGCTGCTTCCGTTTATGGCGTTGGGCATGATGGTTGACGCGGTGCCGTCGGTGTTGTCCTCTGCAAGCACGTCAAGCACATCGTCGGAATACGTGACGACCCACTGGCTGTTCACCATTGGCTCGTCCGAACGGATGCAGTAGGTGACAGTCACCTTGTTGTCTTTTTCAGCCAGCTCCTCCGCGCTCAAATGAACGGTCTGCGTCGGAAAAAAGTTGGAAGTCGCCGTCACGGTCACGCCCTCCGTCTCTCCGGCAGCGGACACACCTAACGCCGGCAGAGCGCCAAACAGCAGCATGACCGCCAACAGGACCGCCCAAAACCGGCATATGTCTTTTTGTATCCTTCGTTTCACACGAACCTCATATAAAAACAGCGCATCAACGCATGCGCACAAGGAGGTATAATAGATGAAAAGAAACAAGTTTTTGGCGATCCTGTTGACGCTTGCGGTAGTGGCGGCGCTGCTTCCGGCGAGCTTTTCCGCTGTCTCGGCAAGCCCTTCCGACGATGATGACCAAGACCCGACCGGGCATTGTATTGAGACGTATCCTGCCATGCAGGAAATGTTCATCAGAGCCGACTATGTTGACTACGACGTTGACGAAGAAACGGGTTGGCTGGAGTTTTACGCGCCCGAGGATATGGAGGTCGTCGGCATGGAATTCCTTTTGCGCGAGGAGGATTCCGACATCGAGGACAGGTTTTCCTTTACCGGTTTCCGCGCGTTTGCACCGGACTTGGAGCTGACAGATGACGGCATATACACCATTTCGCTGACCGGCAAGACGTATGACCCCGAAGCGCCTGTCTCTCTTAAAAAAGGCGACGTGCTGCTGCACCTCGACTTCACGCCGTTCAGAGGGATTTGCGAGTTTTCTTTCCGCATGTGGAATCTGGTGGTGCGCACGCCCGACGGCGACCTTGCCAAATATGAATACGGCAGAAAGGCCGAAAATGGCGGCGAGCCGCTGCTGCGCGGCGACGTCATGCGCGACCTCAGGGTGGACATCAACGACGCCACCGAGCTGCAAAAATGCTTGGCGGAATACAAGGATGTTTTCTTTATTGCAAGCGCGGAAGAGCCCACGATGATCGATTTGTGTCTGGCGGACATGGACGGCGACAGAAAGATCACCGTTCGGGACGTCACCGCCATTCAGTCCCGTTTGGCGGAAGCGGACAACTGATTGGATAGTATCAAAAAATATAAAACGCCTGCTCCAACCTCGCTGTGAGGTCGGAGCAGGCGTTTTTTAGTGGTAGTTGACAGAGACTTATCAGAGTGGTAAGCCTACGGGGGAATCTGTTACATATTCAGCCAGCACGGACTGCAAGCAGGTGGCGTCGTTGATGTCAAACGTGCCGTCCTGGTTGGTGTCAGCCGCGAGCATTTGCAGGAAGCTGAGCTCCTGTGCGTCTGCGAGACAGCGCTGCATGGCGGTGACGTCGCGGACATCCGCTGTGCCGTCGCCGTTGACGTCGCCGAGGACTACATCGTTGACAATGGTGACAGTGTCCGCTTCGGCGCTGACGCCGCTGTAGCTGAGCGCTTCGGCGCTGACGGCAAAGGCGATGTCCTTTTTGCATTGGGTGCCGCTGACGGTGAAGGTGTCGGCGTAGGCGTCGCCCTCGTCGAGATAGACGGGTGTGATCTGTACGTCGGTGAGTCCGTCAATGGCGATGGTGTCGGTGCTGACGGTCTCGGGCTGCATGAATTTGCTGAATTTCAGGGTGTAGGTGCCGTCCTCTTCGGCGGTGACGGTTAGCGCCGGATGGGTGGTGTTGTCCACAAAGCTGAAATTGAGGTCGAGCTTTTCGGGCGGAATGTCAAATTCCTCGGAGGTCTGGGTCTCGTAGCCCTCCTTGGAGATGGTGACTCTGAACTTGCCTTCGTCGGTGAGCCATGCATAGGCGCCCTCACTGTTGGTCAGCAGGGGATTCTGCTGCTCATAGTCCGCGGCGTTCCAGATCTCCCATTCGCCGGTTTCTTCATTGAGCTTGTAGATGGTCGCGGTCGCGTTCTCTACGCGGTTGCCCTTGACTGCTTCATAGACGATGCCGGACGGGTCGATCGCGTTGCGCTGTCTGCCGTCCTTGGACGCGTCACGGTTGAGCATGTCGGCGCCCTCGTCTCCGGGCAGGATCGGCAGACCGTCGGGACCGAGTCGGACGCCGCCGTGGGTCATGCGGAAGAAGTTGTCATCGGTGTTGCCCCACTGCCACAGCCATTTGAGACCACCGACGGTATTTGCCGCCTTGCCGCAGAAAAGGGGATGGAGGCGGACGACGGACAGGTCCTCGCCGAGCTGCAGACATCGCTGAAAAACAATCTGAGTATTCCCTACGAAGCGTATCTCGAAAACCTGCACACACTGCTCAAAACGATGGACATCCGCGTTTCCGCGCTGGCAAAGGCGCTTTCGTTCGATTCCTCCTATATCTCCAAGATCCTTGCCGGTCAGCGCAAGCCCGGGCAGATCTCCAAATTCACGCAGAGCGTCGGCTCCTACATCGCGCGTATCTGCACGGACGAAGAGCAGCTCGGTCAGATTGCCGGTCTGCTCGGCTGTGCGGTCGGCGACCTCGATTCACCGCGCGCCGTCAGCGACGCCGTCGTGCAGTGGCTCGGCTCCAACACTGTTTCCGCCAAAACCGATCCGGTGGGGAATTTCCTCGGTCAGCTCGAGAGCTTTAATCTGGACGAGTTTATCAACGTCATTCATTTTAACGATATCAAGCTCCCGACGGTGCCGTTTCAGCTCCCGACCCACAAGAGCTACACCACCATTGAGGGCATGAAAAAGTGCGAGATGGATTTTATCCGCGCGACCGTGCTGTCCAAATCCAAGCAGGACGTCATCATGTACAGCGACATGCCGCTGGAGGAGATGGCAAAGGATGCGGAGCTTGCCAAAAAATGGATGTTCGGCATGGCGATGCTGCTCAAAAAGGGACTGCATCTGCACATGATCCACAATGTACACCGACCGTTTCACGAGATGATGCTCGGCTTGGAGGGCAACATCCCGATGTATATGACCGGTCAGATCTCACCGTATTATCTGCCGGCGCAGACAAACGCCATTTTTACGCATATCATCAAGGTATCGGGCGCCGCCGCGCTGGAGGGTACGGCGATCGCCGGACATCAGGCAAAGGGCGAGTATATGCTGACAAAATCCGACGAGCGCATTCGTTTTGTCCGCGAAAAGGCGGAGGATCTGCTCAAAAAGGCAAAGCCGCTGATGGATATTTACCGCAGCGACCGCAAGGAGGCATACAGCGCCGCCATGCGCCGCCTTTGGGAAAAGGGCGACCGCCTGACGGTTTCCGCAGCACTGCCGCTGTTCACGCTCTCACAGGACGCGCTGGCGTCCATTCTGGCGCGCAGCCATGTCAAAGCAGCCACAGCGGCTGAGATCGAGCGCTTCCGCTCGGATTATCTCGGCATCGTCACCCGTTTCCTGCAACACAACCGTCTGACAGTCGTGCTGCCTGAGCCGTCATATGAGCAGTTTGAAGCCGCGCCGATTCATTTGGCGCTGTCGGAAATGTTTTTTGAAGCCGAGGTGCCCTACACCTACGCCGAATATACTGCGCATTTGCAGGCGACCAAGCGCTTTGCGGAGCACTATCCCAATCTGACGGTGCGCACCGACGGCAATCCGGCGTTTCGCCGTATCACCTATTCGGTCATTCAAAACGACGCAGTGGTCGTTTCCAAAAACAAGTGCCCGACGATCCATTTTATCATCAACCACAAAAAGATGGTGCAGGCGTTTCAGAATTTTACGCCGCCGGTTACAATAAAGGACATTTCTAAAGCAGCCGAAAAAGCGGAGCCGCCCGGACGATGACCGGACAGCTCCGCTTTGGTATTGGTTTGTTTTCATTAAGAAAGGCTTGTAGCGTTGAGGTTTTTATCGACGAAAAGGCGTACATTCACCGGCTGACGCGTATTGTCGCTCGTGTTGTAGTAGATGGTGATGTTGGACACGCCCGGCTCCTTGCCGAAGATGACAAAATCATACTGATGCTTGGAAAAGTTGTAGTTGCAGCTGATGACGTAATTCTGGATGTCGCAGGAGCAAGTCCAGTTGAAGCCGTAGGAGGTCTGACCGTTTGCTTTGACGTGAACGGCTTTGCCGGTGTTGGCAGGCGGCAGATGTCTGGTGTCCATGTACACTCTGTCGCCGTCCACCAAGATCACATCCTCGGAGTAATCCGCCTGCTGCAGGTTGTGTCCGGCGTAAACTCTTTTTGCGATGGACATGGCGAGCGTTTCCTTTGCCGAAGCGACGGACTGCGAATAACCGGTCGCCTTGTTTATGCTGACAGCGCCTGCCGAAACGGTGCCTGCGGCAAACACAGCGGTGAGTGTGAGTGCAGCAGCGGTGATGAGAAGGCCTGCGCGGTTTTTCTTGTTGGTAGTGTTCTTTTTCATTTTTAATATCCCCTTTAAGTTGTTATTATTTTCAGTTGGTTTGTTGTTCCCTTGACTGTGACTAAAGTATATCAAACCGATAGGGACAAAAAGAGGACAAAAAAGAAGCTTTTGAAAAGCTTTTGAAAAAAATTTTTGTGCATAACAGAATCAACTTGACATTGTGCGTACTATAGTGTACTATATTCATATAAACATTTTGTCAAGAGATCGCTGCGAAAGATGTGTGCCGAAGCTATATAATATGCAGGAAATCTGTACGGTGAATCCCTGCCATTTATATGTGAACGCTTTTTTGCAACAGATTATTCAAAAGGAGGTTTGGCTGATGCCTGCACGATTGATTATTTATCCTTTGTTTTTTATCCTGAAAGATTTTCTGATCGCATATCTGCTTGCCAAAACGGAAACGCCGAAAAAGCCGGAGATCGGTTTTTTCCCGATAGGAGTTATCGCGTCCGTTTCGGAGCTTGCAGGCTTTTGGTTTATTCAAATGTTTGCAGGAGAAGCTACCGTGAGGCGGTTTTGGCATAATTTTCCTGTGGTGCTTGCAGGCTTTGCCATCTCCGCGGCACTGTGCGTGCTTCTGCTGTTTCTTATAATTATGTCAAAAAAACAATTTTCAAAGGAAGCGGCGGTTTATGCGCTCGCTGTTTCGGCTGCCTGCGTGGCGCCTACCTGTGCGCCGTATGCTTTAGCGCTGACAATGGACAGCAACACGTTCAATCCCTTGGTTTTGCTGTATTTTTTTTATTTCTTATTCCCGTTTCCGCTTCCGTTGTCATGACCAACATCGTTTTTCAGATTTACAAGCGATGCACGCCGCAAAATCAATTGACAGATTTTCGCCGCAAAGAAGTCAAGTGGTCATACCTTGCCAAAATGACAGGGTGGGCTTTGACGTTTGTCGTTTGGTTCGTTGCTTCCTTCATTGCCGTGTGGAATAAAAAAAGCAGTGTGGAGGTAAGCCTGTTTTGGCAGTTAGCGCCGTTCTTTCTCGCTGTTATCGTTCATTTCATCTGGTTGTCCGAATCTATATTTGAAATCAGAGAAGCCGCGCAAAAGCGCAATTTGATTTGGCTGGCACTGCTTACGGTCCTAAACGCACCCTACAGTTTATTATGTCCCGTGTTAAGCTGTTTTGTTGATATGAAGCCGTTTTTTGCATGGCTTGGACTTAATTTGGAATGGCTGGGGATATGAGCTGGTTTTTGTAATGGAATCATATGGATTCGGCAGGCTGCATACGACAGCATGGATATGTTGATTTGCGGAGGAATGAGTTGATGGATACCCGGTTTATCATTTATTTTGTATTCATTTGCCTTAAAAACTTTGAGCTTTCATGGGTCGTGTGTCGGATAAATAAGGTCATCAGAATGAATTTTGTCGAATTGGGAACGATAACCGCATTTTCGGAAATAGCGGGATTCTGTTTTATCGTTTCCCGATCACAGTCTGCAGATTTCCTCCTGTGGTGGAAGGAAACAGTTTTTTTGGACAGGTTTGCCTGTGTTGGCGGATTTGTTATTGCGGTCGCTGTATCTACCGCCTTGTTGATTCTGCTTTTGCTTTTCAAAAAACAGCTGAAGCGCGGCTTTGTTAAGCTGTCGGTATGTGTTCTCTTTTTCTGCTCTCCCTATTTGTTTTTTTTATCGGAAAGCCAGATAATGTTCACGGTTGCAGTGGTGGGATCGCTTTCGTTGTTTATCCCGATAGGTGTTTCTTCGTTATTTACAAATTGTGTTTACATTATCAGTCAGCGGACGAAGCATTGGGATCTAAGCATTGATTTTCGGCTTGGTGAAGTGATATGGGCTTTAATTTCAAGGTACATCGGCTTAACCGCGGCTCTTCTCATATTGATTATTACGCCGCTGAAACTTGAAAGACTGTTCTACGTCAATACGCTCGAAAGTACTTTCCTGCCGTTGATCGCTTTCCTGATAGCGGTTATTCTCAATTTTACCTATTTAGCGTTGGGCGAATTCAAGGTCAAACTGACCGGAAACCGACAGTACATCTTGTTTTCGGTTATCCTGCCGCTGCTGAACGCACCGTATATCTTTCTGTATCCGATAATGAATAATATCTTAGTCAGCAACGGACTGATACAAGGCATGTATGCACCGGTTTGATGGGGGATTGATATATCGGTCAAAGAAGCCACAGCACACGGTTGTGACACGATTTCCAAATTGCTGAAAGACAAAATGGAAAAATCCGCATGAAAATAAAATAACACACCAATAACACATTTTTGCTTCCCAAACAAAAGCAAAACTCCCAAAAGCCGCATAAACAGTGACTTTTGGGAGTGTTTAGGGTGGTCGAGGTGACAAGATTCGAACTTGCGACCCCATCGTCCCGAACGATGTGCGCTACCAAACTGCGCTACACCTCGATAAAAACAGCCTCGACTGACTCGAGGCTGCGGTGGCTGAGGAATAGGGATTCGAACCCCAACAAACAGAGTCAGAGTCTGTCGTGCTACCGTTACACTATTCCTCAATTTATGTTACATCTCGTGTGCAACAGTGTTATTATAGCAGGCAAGGCTGCATTTGTCAATACCTGTTTTAAAATTTTTTAAAGTTTTTTATCCTTGCCGCATAATGCGCCTTGCAACGGCGTGCAGATCGTTGTATAATACAAGCAGGATCTTTTTCGGAACGGAGTGATGCAATGAACGATAACTATATGGTTACGAAACCGCCAAAAAAACACACCACAGGCATCATTATCGGTATTGTTGCCGGCGTGCTGCTGATCGCGGGTGCGTTGGCGTTTGCGGTGTTTGCGCTGCCGCAGATCACCGGACAGCAGAACAAGCTGTCGGAGCTGGTGCATATCAGAGAGGACGAGAACACGCCGCAGCAGGTCGTCAGGGATTTTCAGACCGCCTTCAACCAAAACGACAAGGAGGCAATGACAAGGTGCTTTTTGCCGGCGCAAAACGGTGCGCGCAGCTTGCAGGGAAGCGGCGTGAAGCTGCTCAACGACCTGATCGCCACATTCGGCGGCGCGACGCCGCAGTTGTCCTTTGAGCTGACAGGGCTGCAAAAGGACGGTGACACCGCCACAGGCACCGTGATCATCACCGCCGATTTGCCGATACTCGGCACGCAGTCCAAGGATTTCCCCGTCACCTTCAAAAAGCAGGACTATCGTTGGTACTTCGACAAATTCATGGATCTGTCCCTGCTGCAAAACCAAACCGTGCCGCAGTCGCAGTAGGCATCATGCCGCAGCCGCAGCAGGCAGCGCGGCTTTGGAGAATAGGATAGGGAGATAATTGTCATAAACGCCGCGTCAAAAGTCGATAGACCGACTGGATTTTTCAGCATACAAAAAAGCCTTCTTTTCGTGAGAAGGCTTTTTATATGCTATGTATGTATAAAATGTATGTATAAAATGTATGTATAAACAGAATCAAGAAACGCAGTATGGATCAAGAATTTTCCTCCGACTCCTCGGGGTCTTCCTTCTTGACGACCACGCGCATAATGCGTTGGTTCTCCACCTCCATCACGGTGAAGCGGAAGCCGTCCGCCGTGATGCTCTCGCGCTTTTTCGGGATGTTGCCGACATGCTCCAAAATGTAGCCGCCGACGGTCACGGCGTCGCTTTCGATCGCGTCCTCGTCCATGTCGTAGAGGGCGAGCATTTCGTACAGCTCAAAGTCGCCGTTCACCAGATATTCGTTGTTGCCGATTTTGTAGTGCGTGCGTTCGATCTCCTCGTCCTCGTCCCAGATCTCGCCGACGATTTCCTCGAGCAGATCCTCCATCGTCACAATGCCCAGCGTGCCGCCGTATTCGTCGGTGACGATCGCCATGTGCACCTTGGTGCGCTTGAAGTGGCTGAGGATTTTGCTGAGCTGCTGGGATTTAAAGATAAAATACGGCGTTTGCAGCAGGCTCTTCAGGTCGGGCACGTTGCCGTCGGCAAGCGCTTCAAGATAGTCGCGCGTGTGCAGGATGCCGATAATATTGTCGGTCGTGTTTTCAAAGACCGGAATGCGCGAGTAACGGTTTTCGAGAATGCATTCCTTGATTTTTTCGGGGCTGTCCTCGATATTGATAAACACCACATCCACGCGCGGCGTGAGGATCTCCTCGGCAGTCGTTTCGTCAAAGTCCAGCGCCGAGCGCACCATCTCGCTCTCGCTCTCTTCCAAAACGCCCTCTTCCTCAATGCTCTCCACAATATATTTCAGCTCGTTTTCGGTCACGCTCGGCGTGTCGTCCTGACTGCCGGCGATTTTGAGCGCGAGCGCCTTGAGCTTGATGAAGATAAACACCAGCGGCGTGAGGACGATCATCAGCATTTTCAAAAAGCCTGCCGTGCTGAGCGAAAAGTTGTCGCAGTGCTCCTTGGCAAGGCATTTGGGGATCACCTCGCCGAAGGTCAGCACCAAAAGCGTGGTGGCGCCGGTGGCGACAGCCGAGCCGATATCGCCGAACAGGTTCAGGCACAGCACGGTGGCGATGGATGAGCAGCCCAAATTTACCACATTGTTGCAAATCAATATGGCGGTGAGGGCGTTGTCAAAGTGCTCGATGATATATTGCGCATTTTTGGCGCGCCTGTTTCCGTCAGCGGCACTCTGCTGCATGCGGATCTTGTTGACGAACGAAAAAGCCGTTTCCATCGCAGAAAACAGCGCCGACAGCAAAACGAGCAGTAGGATGACAACACCCATGATTATGTTAGCGTCCAAGTTGTGTTTCACTCCAAAACAGTATGATTGTTTTAATCATACTATGATTCTTTTAAATAATTATTGTTTTTTAGAAATATAACGCTGAAATCTTGAAATATTTTGTTTTTGCTGATATAATAACATAGGCTTATCATGTGCGCAGCCGAAAGCGCATGATTCAGCCGTCCTTTGCATACATTTTTTATGCGCCGAAGGGAACGCTATTTCCGGAGGTGCATCAGTATGTCAGCAAATCAAACATGCGATAGGGATGCGAGCTTTCCCGATCCGGCGGAGCTGCCGCGCGAGAACGGCGAAGCAGACGAAAGACCTGCGGAGCTGCCGGATGAGGCGGGCTCGATCATCACCTGTCACAAGGACAAAATCATCCATTGCCTGACGGTCATCGGTCAGGTGGAGGGACACTATCTGCTGCCGCGCGACAGCAAGACCACCAAATATGAGCACATCATTCCGCTGCTTGTTTCCGTTGAGGAGGACGCGCGCATTGACGGTCTGCTGATCTTGCTCAACACGGTCGGCGGCGATGTGGAGGCAGGGCTTGCCATCGCGGAGGTGATCGCCGGCATGAAAAAGCCGACGGTCTCGATCGTGCTGGGCGGCGGTCACTCCATCGGCATTCCCTTGGCTGTTTCGGCAAAGAAGAGCTTCATCGCCAAAAGCGCGTCCATGACGGCGCATCCGGTGCGCACCACGGGACTGACGCTCGGCGTGCCGCAGACGTTCGCCTATTTTGAGCGCATGCAGGAACGCATCAACACCTTTGTGGCGGAGCATTCGGGCATCACAAGCAGCCGCTACGCACAGCTGGTGCTCAACACCGGCGAGCTGGTGATGGACGTCGGCACCGTCCTCGACAGCGAACGCGCCGTAGCCGAGGGCATCATCGACAGCGTGGGAACCGTTTCGGACGCGATAGAGGCGCTCTATGAGATGATGGTTTAGTCAAAGAGGAGTTTGGTTAGAGTTGAACGTTGAGAGTTAAGAGTTGAGTTGAGAGTCGCTTCGCTCCGATTTGCAGTGTTTAGTGCTGCGCAAGTCTGTTTTGCGCAGAAGCGTATAAGTGAGTGAAAGCCTTCTCCCGAGGAGAAGGTGGCACGGCACCTGTGCGGTATGTTATCTAACTTGTTATGTTTTGTAATAAATCAAACACCAAATCAATAGGAAGCTTTGTGGTGCCGTGACGGAAGAGGGCAAGCGAAGCGTTTCCTATCTCGGACGGTCAGCAAGAGGACAGGTTCGCTTGCCCTCTTCCGTCACACTGCCGCAGACGTTTGTTTGAATCAAAGATTCATCTGTTACTGCCCAAATTTATTTACTTTACCGTCAGCGCAGGCAGTGCGCCACCTTCTCCTCGGGAGAAGGCTTTTACACAATCAAACGTTTCCGCTGAATCACAAGACCTGTCGTTACCATCACGTTTTGTCATTCGCACACAACATAAAAATCGGAGCGAAGCGACCCTTCACTTAACTCTCAACTCTCAAAATTATTAAAGGAGGCAACTATGACTATTTTAGACGCAATCATACAGGGCATCGTGCAGGGACTCACGGAGTTTTTGCCGGTGTCGAGCAGCGGCCATTTGGCTATCACGCAGCATATCACTGGTGTGGCAGGCGAGGGAAACCTGTTTTTTAACGTCATGCTGCATGTCGGTACGCTGGTGGCGGTCGTGGCGTTTTATCACAAGCTGATTTGGAGCTTAATCAAAGAATTTTTCCGCATGCTGCGCGATATTTTCACCGGTAAATTCAAGTGGCGCGAGATGAATTATGAGCGCAATCTGATCGTCATGCTCATCATCGCGCTCCTGCCGCTGTTCATCATGTTCATACCCGTCCCGGGAACGGACATGAAGGTCAAGGATCTGGCGGAGCTGTTTTCCGGCGCGCAGATCCTGTTGGTCACGGCGTTCTCGCTGCTGCTGACGAGTATCCTTCTCGCCGTCGGCGCATACTGCAACCGCAAAAACAGCGGACAGAGCTTCAAGCACATGCGCGGTACCTCGGCAGAGGCAAAGGGCAGAGAGAGCTATACCGTTGCAGACGCCCTCTGTGTGGGACTCATGCAGGTGGCGGCGGCGCTGCTGCCGGGACTTTCGCGCTCCGGCTCCACGCTGGCGGTCGGTGAGATGCGCGGCATCAACAAGCAAAAGGCGCTTGACTTTACATTTGTTTTGGGAACACCTTCGATTTTGGCGGCGGCTCTTTTGGAGGGCAAGGATGCTGTGGAAGAGGGCATTCATATCGAGCCTGCAGTGGTCATCGTCGGAATTGTGGTGTCGGCGGTGGTCGGCTACCTGTCCATCTGGCTGTTCAAGTGGTTCCTCAAGAGCGATAAGATGATCGTTTTTATCGTCTACACCGCACTTGTCGGCTTGGCGCTCACGGTCATCTCCTTCATCGAAATGGCGCAGGGCGTCAACCTGTTCACCGGTCAGCCTGCCGTGCTGTTCGGGTAGATTATAAGGAAAAAGGATGGTTTGATTGGCATCAAACAAAGGAAAAAGAACGGTAAAATCAAATAGCAGCACCAAGGCAGGCAGCCGCACCCAAAAGGGCAGCGGCAGGCGCTACGCCGAGCCGGAGCCGAGAACGGGTCTGAGTCCGCGTGTGCGCTCCATCCTCTATGCGGCGGCAGCGGCGTTCTTTGCCATTATGTTCCTGTTTCGCGGCGCGAGCATCTGGATGAATATCCGCGCGGCGTTTATCGGCGTGTTCGGCTTGGGGATCGTGCTGGTGCCGGCGGTGTTTGTCTACCTTTGCGTGATGAATGAAAAGGAAAAACGCGCCATCGCGCACTTCAAGGCAAAGGTCGCGCTGTGCGTGCTGACGGTGCTGTTTGCCGGCGCGCTGGTCTACATACTCAGCGGCACGCCGCACAAGGACGAGCAGTTTTTGGCGTCGCTGGGCAATCTCTGGCTCGACGCCTACCGCGCGGTCAGCACCGAGGGACAGAGCTATCTCGTGTTCAGCTGCGGCTTTATCGGCGGCATATTCGGATGGCCGCTCGCCAACTGGTGCGGCACCTCCGTCGCGGCGATCCTCAGCCTGCTGGCACTGGCGGCGATCATTTTTATCCTCGCCAATTTGTCGGTCAACGATGTGGCGCGTGCGGTCCGAAAGGCGCGTGCCGAGGCGAGCCGTCAGCTGCAAAAGCGCCGTGAGCGCCGTCAGCTGCGTCAGCAGGAAACCGAGCCGGTGCCCGTGCCGCAGATGCCGCAGATCGATATTCCTTATACGGATACGGATGCGCGGCGCATCGACATCCCGCTGGACGACCCTGCCGCCAAAAAGAAGACAAAGAAGAAAAAGCCGGTGCGCGAGGGCTTGGACAGAGACGTCTCCGACACCGGAGAGGGCAACGCCAAGGAAAAGGACTTGTCGGTAGATTTGCAGAACATCATCAGCCGTGCCAGCCGTCCGGAGCTTGGCAGAACGAGCACGCTGGAGCATATCGCCGAGGACATCACGCAGGAAAAGCGCTCCAACCGCATGAGAGGCGGCGCCAAGCAGCCTGACCCCGAAACGGTGCCGTTCACGGTCAAAAAAGCAAAGAAAAAAGGAAAGCCGAAGCCCGAGGATTACGACGAATTTGAAAATCTGGGCTACGGCTGGAACGATTGGGAAGAGGACAAGAGCGAGCCTGCCTACCACTATCCGCCGGTGCAGCTGCTCAACCTGCCGCAGAACACCAACGAGCAAAACGCCATGGAGGAGCTGCAAACCAATTCGCGCAAGCTGATCGACACACTGAACAGCTTCGGCGTCAACGCGACGATCACCAATATTTGCCGCGGACCGTCGGTCACGCGCTATGAGCTGCAGCCGGCGCCGGGCGTCAAAATCAGCAAGATCACCAATCTGTCGGACGACATCGCCCTCAACCTTGCCGCCAACGGTGTGCGTATCGAGGCGCCGATCCCCGGAAAGGCGGCGGTGGGCATCGAGGTGCCGAACAAGGTCGTCAGCATGGTCTCCATGCGCGAGCTGATCGATTCGGACAAGTTCCGCCGCGCCAAGAGCAAGCTGACTGCGGTGCTGGGCAGGGATATTTCGGGCGAGATCGTCCTCACCGATATCGCCAAGATGCCGCACCTGCTGATCGCCGGTACCACCGGCTCCGGTAAGTCGGTCTGCGTCAACTCCATCTTGATCAGCATCCTCTACAAGGCGACGCCCGACGAGGTCAAGCTGCTGCTGATCGACCCCAAGATGGTCGAATTTTCCAAATACAAGGGTATTCCGCACCTGCTGGTGCCGATCGTTTCCGACGCGAAAAAGGCTGCGGCGGCGCTCGGCTGGGCGGTCAACGAAATGCTCAATCGCTATAAGATCTTCTCCGAATTCGACTGTAAGGATATTGATTCCTACAACGCCCTGATCGAGCGCAATCTCCGCTATATCGAGGAGCATCCGCCCGTAGAAAACGAGGAGGGCGAGACGGTGCAGCCGGTCATCGAGATCAACGGTCTGCCCGTCGCCAAAGAAAAGATGTCGCGCGTCGTCATAGCGATCGACGAGCTCGCCGACCTGATGATGGCGGCGCCCAGCGAGGTGGAGGACAGCATCTGCCGCTTGGCGCAGATGGCGCGTGCCGCCGGCATGCACCTGATCCTCGCCACACAGCGCCCGACCGTCAACGTCATTACGGGCTTGATCAAGGCGAATGTGCCGAGCCGTATCTCTCTCAAGGTCAGCTCCAACATGGATTCGCGCACGATCCTCGACGTCGGCGGCGGCGAAAAGCTGATAGGACGCGGCGATATGCTCTTCTCACCGGTCGGCGCACCCAAGCCGATCCGCGTACAGGGCTGCTACGCCTCCGAGGAAGAGATCGAGGGCGTGACCGCCTACATCAAAAAATCCGCCAGAGCCGAGTATAACGCCGAGATCGAGGAGAATATCAAGCGGATCGAAGCCGAGGGCATCGGCAACGGCAAGAAGGGCGCCGACACAGGCGACACCGACGACATTCGTCTGGACAGCAAGATGGAGGAAGCGATCCAGTTTGTCATTGAATCGGGACAGGCGTCCACCTCCATGCTGCAAAGGCGCCTGAAGGTCGGCTACGCGCGTGCCGGCAGAATGATAGACGATATGGAGCAGCTCGGCATTGTGGGACCTCACCAGGGCAGCAAGCCGCGCGACGTGCTGATGACCTACAATGAATGGCTCGAGCGCCGCAACGTGCTCCAAAATAACGGGTAGGGGAGCGGTGATGATGTTGACCGAACTGCTGCGTTGTCCGGTCTGCGCCTGTCCGCTGCAAACCGAAGGGCGCAGGCTGCGCTGCGAGCGCGGCCACAGCTTTGACATAGCCAAGGAGGGCTACGCCAACCTGCTGCTCTCGGGCAAGCCGGGCGACAGCAAGGGCGACAATAAGGAAATGGCGCGTTCGCGCAGAGATTTTTTGAACAAGGGCTACTACGAACCGCTGGCAAGGGCGGTCGCCGGCTGTGCGGAGGCATACACCGCCGACGGCGACAGCGTGCTCGACATCTGCTGCGGCGAGGGCTATTATACCAACTACCTCTCCGCGCGTTTGCCGCGTGCGTACTACGGCTTCGACATTTCCAAGAATATGGTGCGCCTTGCCGCAAAACGGCGCTGCGCCACCTTTTTTGTGGCAAATATCGCGTCCATTCCCATCCGCGACGAATCGGTTAGGTTCGCGTTTCACCTGTTTGCGCCGTTCCGTGCGGCGGAATTCGGGCGCGTACTGCAACGGGACGGCGTGCTGCTCACCGCCATACCGGGCAAAGACCACCTCTACGGCTTAAAGCAGGCGCTCTATGACACGCCCTATCGCAACGACGAACAGCCGCCGCAGGCAGAGGGGCTGACGCTGACGGACACCATCCGCGTCAAGAGCCATATCAGTTTGAACACGCCGGAGGAGATCCGTGCGCTGTTCCAAATGACGCCATACTGCTATCACACGCCGACAAGCGGCATGCAGCGTTTGGAGGCGCTAAAAGCGCTGGAAACGGATATTGAGTTCGTTTTATTGTTATATAAAAAATAAAGGACGGTCAGCTCACAGCGAGCTGACCGTTTTGCAATTGAAATCATTCTGTTTTTTCTCTGATAAGGCTGTAGCCCTGTGAATCCGAATCGAGCTCAAGATACTGGTCGGACAGCGTTTGGCGCAGCTTGTAGGAGAAGGTGATGGTGCTTTGCCAGGAGTTCAGGCAGATGTCCACCGTCTTTTTTGCCTCGTCCACCGAGTAGGTGCCCTCGGAGCTGCTGTTTTCGGACTTGCTCGCCAGCAGGCATTTGTTCTTGCCGTCAAACGTCCAGCGCCAGTCGTTGGCACCCTGCGCCGATTTCCAGGTGCCCTCAATGGAGCTGTTGGCGTTGTTGTTCAGACCGAGCTCCTCGTTGAAGTAGCTCACGGCGCCGTCCTTGAGCTTGCTGAGGTCACCGTCATAGTTGAATTCGCTCTCAAGATAGCTCTTTGCGTTACTTACAATTTTGTTACCGGTGTCCTGCAAATTTTGTGCGCAACCGCCTAAAGTTATCAAAGAGGTTACAGCCGCCAAGCAGGCTGCAACAGCAAATAAACCCTTTTTCATCCTAAAACCTCCGTGTTTTTGTATGATTTGATTATAGCATCACAGCGGCAAAATAATCTTCCTTATTGGAAAAATAACGTTTTTCTTTGTGAAAAATCAAGTAAAAAAGCGCATTTTTCGCGTTACAAAACGGTTAAATTTTCTTTAAAAAATTTTTTATCCGAAAAATAACGTTCAAATCCGCCCTAAAACACTATATATTGTGAAATGTGTAACAAATTGACCTGTATAGTGTATAAATGTTCGGCAAAATAAGATTTGACTTTTTTTTACAAAAGTGTTACAATAATAGCGGTTACATGAGTGTAACCGGTGAGATAGCATGAATATCTATGGGATGATAATAAACCAATCTTCGGAAAGGATGATTATTTGAAACGCAACCTATTCAAGAGGATCTCTGCGGTTGTCGTTACTACTGCAGTCTTGTTTACAACTGTTTTTTCGCTATCCATTGTTACAAAGGTATCCGCGGCGACCTTCACGCCCAGACTCACGGCGCCTTCCTACGACAACAAGTATTATTATAACGGCAACTACAATATCTTCTATTCCGCAGGCTACGGCATGCCCAACTGCACCTGCTACGCCTACGGCAGAGCCTATGAGATTCTCGGTTATGAGCCTGACCTCTCCTGGGGCAGCGCTTATATGTGGTATGATTATAACCGCACCTACGGCTACTATGATTACGGCCAGACACCCAGAGTCGGCGCCATCTGCTGCTGGAGCTACGGCTCAGGCGGTCACGTGGCAGTCGTTGAAAAGATCGACAGCGACGGTCTGATGACCATTTCGAACTCCGCCTACGGCAGCACGAACTTCTACCTCACCTACGCCTACACATGGGACTCCAATCCGGGCGGCAACTCCTACTGGAACTTCCAGGGCTACATCTACCTGCTCGATGAAGATGAAGTGATCGAGCCCGTCACGACCAAGCCTGTTGCCACCACCAAGCCGACACAGCCTGCGTCACAGGCTTCCGACTATGAAACCGGCTATTACACCGTTGACGCGCAGCCCTATCTCAACATGAGAAGCGGCGCCGGCACGAACTCAAATATTATCAAGGCGGTTCCCGACAGCACCGTCCTCAACGTCACCAAGACGGTTTACAGCGGCGGTATCGACTGGGGCTACACCACTTACAAGAACACCAACGGCTGGGTCGCACTCGGCTTTTGCGAATATGAGGGCAAGACACAGCCGACAACTGCGGCGCCCACCACGGTACCGGCAACGACCGTAGCGCCCACTACCAAGGCGACCGTTCCGGCCACCACCGTAGCGCCCACCACCAAGGCAACCGCTCCGGCAACCACCGTAGCGCCCACCACCAAGGCGACCGCTCCGGCAACCACCGTAGCGCCCACCACCAAGACAAAGCCCACCATTCCGGCGCCCGCAGCGGCTCCGGTCGTTCCCACCGTTCCGCTTTCACACGGCGGCAGAGGTGATGTGAACGGAGACGGACTCATCAGCATTCTGGACGCCACCCTGATTCAGCAGTACCTTGCCGGCCTGCTCGACCTGTCCAAAACCGATGTAAAATGGGCAGACTTCAACTGCGACGACCTTGTGAATATCGACGACGCGACCGCTCTCCAGCGCATGCTTCTCAACAGATAACACAAGCGGACAAGCAAAAATAAAAAAGCAAAGTGAGATACGGTTCAAAGCTGTATCTCACTTTTTCTTTACTTTATAGGATATTCAAACGCAAGCAAGGCACTGTATCGCAGATCCCGATACAGCGCCTTTGCGCACCATGATAAACTTTTTGATTGACGGAATCAATTCACGGAGACCGGTGCAAACTCTGCCAAGAAGCGCTGAATAGCGGTGGCGTCGTCAATGTTGATAACGCCATCTTGGTTATAGTCCGCGTTGGCAGCGGCTTTTCCTGTCAGCTGAATATGCTCCGCAATGTGGCGCTGGATCTCGGTCACGTCCGAAATGCTCACGGTCCCGTCCATATCGGCGTCACCCAAAAGTGTCGGACGGTTCGTTTTGGCGGTGATCGCCTTGATCACAAAGGTGCCGCCGATGTCGTCATGCTGGCTTTCTTTGTACCAGTCCATCAGATCCTGTGCGCTGCCGTTTTGCAAAATATAGCTGTCGCCGCGCTTGCTGCTGTTTATAAATACATAGCCGTTTGTGTTCGTCAGCCATTCGCCTACGCCGATGGTGCAGCTGCCGCCGCTTGCGGAGGTGTCCATCGTCACCGCGATGCTGCCGCTGCTGTCGGGATAGGCAAAATCCTCGATGTCCGCGCACAGATAGCCGATGTGATCCACCGTGCCGTCATAAAGCTTCGTCCACACCGTTTGGTCGGTGTTCGGCGTGCTGTCGGGCGTGTCGGGAACAAAATACAGACTGTATGACGCGCCGAGCGCGTTTGTCTTGAACATCACCTTGTCGATCACGTCAAATTCGTTGTCAAAGGTGAAATGATTGAGGAAGGTGAGCTGACGGCTGTTGATGTAGTCGAACTCGTAGGTAGCGCCGTAGACCTCATTTTGCAGCAGCTTTTTGGTGCCGTCGAGCGGTTCCACGCCGGTCAGGCAGAAGGAGGGATTGTATTTTTGCCCGAAGATATAGGCGTCCTCATATGACATCCAAAAATAGCCGCCCAAGTCGTTGTTATTGCCCCAGCTGTTCTTGATCAGCCACGCGCCGTTGTTTTGGGGAAGCGTGTATGACAGGGCGCTGAAGTTCTCGCGCGGATATGTATCGTCCCAGCCGACGACCTCGATGGAGTGACCCGAGTAGCCACCGCTGTAGTTCGGCGGCATATAATACGAGAGCTTGTCGGCACTCATACATTCGGCGGCGTGTGCGTAGGAGCTGTAGACGCCGCCGTGCTCCATAATGCAGCGTTTGATGTCCTCCGGCTTGTTCTTGAACAGATACTCCACCGACGTCACGCCGTAGCGCGCCAGATCGACCGGCACGTCGTCACTGACAATGGGGTTAAAAATACTCAGACCGTCTGCGTCCGACGCAAACACGCCGCCCTGCCAGGAGGTGAGATAGCCGAGCGCGATATTCGGATAGCCGTCGCTTGTCACGCCGCGCTGCCAGCCGGTGCCGTCCTTGTGTGTCGTCGCCCACATATTGAGGTGGTCGGTCGACATATCCTCCGTTTCGTAGCCGGCGCGCAGCAGGGTGGATTCGAGCGTCGCCATGCTTGCAAATGCCCAGCAGGAGTTGTATTGCTGTGATTTGACAGATGTGACATAGCCCGGATCGCGCGAGCTGTAGGCGTCCGGCAGCGCTGTTTGTTCCTCTGCGGCAGCGCCTGCCGTGGCGGCGCTCAGCAGCAGCGCAGCGGCTGTCGCAGCGGACAGCGCAAGGCTGAATCGTTTTCTTTTCATAGGATACCTCGAAACTAAATTTGTTCCCACTATTATAGCAAAAAATTGCGGTAAAGTAAAGGGCACCTCAAAAAATATTCTGTTGTTCAGAGGTGCGGATATTTTATAGTAGATTGTTGTCAAAACGACGCAGTCATACTGACGTATAACGAGGAGTTTTGGCAGGAATATGCTGTGAAAGATGTGTGCCTATGGGCAGCCATATATTTTTTGAGGTGCCCTAAAGAATAAATTCAACTTTGCGCCGCACAATAAAACAGAAACATTTTCCGGAGGGATAGCATGCAGATGAGAACCGATTTGGCGATTGAGGCGCGCGAGCTGGCAGGCGACAGGGTGGCAGGAACAGACTATCGGGAATATCGTGAGAACGGCATGAAGATCTCGCGCCTGACGGTCAAAACACAGCGCGCCGGACAGCTGCTCGGCAAGGACGCCGGCACCTACATCACGGTGGAAATGCCCTCGCTGACGGATAATTATACCGAAACGGATGAACGAATCAAGACGATCGGCAGAGAAATTCGCCGTCTGCTGCCCGTCAACGGTCTTCTGCTTGTCGCCGGACTCGGCAACGAAGAAATCACGCCCGATTCGCTCGGCCCCAAAACCGGCGCAAGGGTGCTGGCGACGCGCCACATCACCGGAGAGCTGGCGCGTGCCGCCGGACTGGACAGGCTGCGTCCGGTGGCGGTGATGAACACCGGCGTGACCGGTCAGACCGGCATCGAAACGGGCGAATACATTCTCAGCGTCGTCAAGCGCATCCGCCCCAACGCGGTCATCGCCGTAGATGCGCTGGCTTCGCGGCGGATCGAACGGCTCGGCAAGACCGTCCAGATCAGTGACGCAGGCATTTCGCCCGGCGCAGGTGTGGGCAACCACCGCACGCGCATCAATAAGGAGACCATCGGCGTGCCGGTCATCGCCATCGGCGTTCCGACGGTGGTGGACGCCCAGACCTTTGCCGGCGATCTGCTCAGCGACAGCGCCGTCCGCCGCAGCGCCGTGCTTCCCGACCGTAACGTGCGCCAAATGATCGTCATTCCGCGCGAGATCGACCTGCTCACCGAACGCGCCTCACGCCTGCTGGCATTCTCCCTCAACGCTGCCATGCAGAATGCGTTTGATCTGCGGGAGCTGGTTTCTTTGATGTAGAGCGGAGCGGTGGGAGTGGAGTGAAGCGTCGCTCTGAATTTGCGCTGCCGCGTGCGCACGCTTAAAGGTGATGTAGAGACAGCCCTTGCGGCTGTCAGAAAGCAGCGGCAGACGGTTATTGCCTATTGGATATGTTTGGCTGTGCGGAAAACGTCCACGGCCGCACACATGGGTGCGACCCTACACTGTCAAGGAAAAATGGCGCTAAAGCGCACGACCTACCAACCGATTACGTATTACGAAATTGCACTTTTAAATGAAACGCATAAACCCCTTCTCCGCATCATATACATGACCAGATACAGAAGCAGGTGATGATGTGAAAGTCAAAGGAAAATTCTTCAAAGCTGTCAAGTCGGGTGCGGCGGTGCTGTTGGTGCTGACGGCGGTGGTTTGTGTGATACGGCGTGTGCCGCAGGTGTTCAGCGAGCGCGATACCGCCTTGGCTGCGGCGGCGTTCACACTGACGGACGGAAAGGTCTTTGCCGGCGGCAGCGCCGAGCCGTCCTCTGCACCGGCTGTGACGCAGAGCACTTCTCCCACGGCGGCGGTCGCGGAAACGGCGGCTTTGCCGAACGAAAAGCGCGACAAAACCGGCTACTATGACAGCTTCGGCAACCACAGCGGCGAGGCGCGCTATGCCGTGACCGAAAAGACCATCTATCCCGACGGCACCGAGGTAGACGGCTGTTATGTCAAGAACTATACGGGGCTGGACATGGACTTTGCCGCGCTGCTCAGGGAGCCGCTGCCTTTTCAGACCCGAAGCGGCACCGAGGAGCCGCAGGTACTTATCTATCATACGCACACGAGCGAGGGCTATCTGGACGAGGACGTCGATTATTATTACGAATCCTTTTATTCGCGCACCGGCAACCGCGACTACAACGTCGTGGCGACGGGAGAGGCGATCGCTGCGGAGCTGCGGCGGCAGCATATCGCCGTGCTGCACGACGAGACCGTTCACGATTCCACCTACAACGGCTCCTACGACCGCAGTGCGCAGACCGTCAAGCAGCTCATGCAGGCGCATCCGTCCATCAAGGTGGTGCTCGACATCCACCGCGACGCGCTCGGCGCCGAGGACTACAAGGTCAAAACCGTCTTTGAGCACGACGGCAAAAAGGGCGCGCAGATCATGATCCTCTCCGGCTGCGACCCCGACAACGAGCGCGGCTTTGTCAACTGGCAGCACAACCTCAATTTTGCGCTCAAGCTCCAGCACGCCGCCGAAAGGCGCTGTCCCGGCATGACGCGTCCGCTCGACTTTGGCTGCTTTGCCTACAACGAATACATTTGCGACGGCTCGCTGCTGATCGAGGTCGGCACCGACGCCAACACCGCCGACGAGGCGGCTTTTGCCGGTCAAATGCTGGCGCAGGCGCTCGCGGAGGTGCTGTCCGATAAAAGCTGATGGAGACTGCTTGAGAAAGTGTCGGCGTGATTTGCGCAGCCGTGTTGATCAGTGCTTCCAAAAATATTTTCTGAGCTGTGCCAAAACGGTGAAAATCTCTATATAACGAAAAAGCACTTGCAATACTGCACGATCTTTGCTATAATACAATAAATATGGACGCAAGAGGTAACTCACATGCTCAAAAAGCTCTATAGAATCATATTATCTGTATTTGTCGCGGTGCTGCTCACAACGGCGGTTAGCCTGTCGGCCGGAGCGGAGTCTTTTCTTGAACCGCCGACACAGCAGAGTCAGTTGGAGGAGCCAACACAGCCAGATCCGACTTGGCCCGATCCGTTTTGGACTGAGCCGGTATTTACCGAACCTCCGACGGCAGCGCCGGAGCCGGTGTGGACGGTCGCGCCGGAGGAATATTATGAGGAAGAAGAAACCGAGTCGCCGCGTGAGGAATACGCGCAGCTGCTCGACGAGGCGGAGGAGCCGACCGGCATGAACTCCGTCAAGATGGACAAGTCGGTCAGCAACAAGACCTATTCCACCGATAACATTGCCGGCATCGTGTCGTGGATCTGCGTAGGGGTCGGCTTGGTGGTGGTGGCGGTCATGCTGATCTCCACCAAGGCGTCCGGCAGGAGAGGCGTATGACGGCAGGCATGATCGGCGGCGTTGCGCTGCGCTCCAAGGCGCTGCTGGCGCCGATGGCAGGCGTGAGCGACCGCGCCTACCGCGAGCTGTGCATGGCGATGGGCGCCGGCTACTGCGTCAGCGAGATGGTCAGCTCCAAGGCGCTCTCCTTCGGCAGCAAAAAAAGTGTGGAGCTGATGGAGATCGACAACAGCGAACGCCCCTGCGGCATTCAGATTTTCGGAGACGATCCGCTCTGCATGGTGCAGGCTGCGGAGTCTGCGATGGCGAACAAGCCTGACATCATTGATATCAATATGGGCTGTCCGGCGCCGAAAATCAGCGGCAGCGGCAGCGGCAGTGCGCTGATGAGGGATCCTGCGCTCTGCGGCAGGCTCACCGAGGCGGTCGTGCGCGCGGTGGACGTGCCTGTCACGGTCAAGATCCGCAAGGGCTGGGACGACAGCACCGTCAACGCGGTGGAGGTCGCCAAGATCTGCGAGCAGGCAGGCGCCGCCGCGATCACTATTCACGGCAGAACGCGGCAGCAGTTCTACAAGCCGCCGGTCGATTACGACATTATCAAACTGGTCAAGCAAAGCGTTTCGGTTCCGGTCATCGCCAACGGCGACATCGACAGCGCAAAAAAAGCCAAGCAGGTGCTCGATTATACGGGCGCCGATTTTGTGATGATAGGCAGGGCAAGCATGGGCGATCCGTGGCTGTTCGCGCAGATCAACGCCTTTCTTGACGATCCTTCACAGCCGCTTGCGCCTCCCTCTCTCGAAGAAAAGCTCGACGTCATGGTGGCGCATGTCGCAAAAATGGTCGCATACAAGGGCGAATATATCGCCATGCGGCAGGCACGCAAGCTCGTGATGGGCTACTTCAAGGGGCTGCGCGGCGCCGCTTCTCTGCGCAACGACGCAGGCAAGCTCGAAACCATGAATGATCTGCTGCGCCTGAGGCATCAGGTGTTGACGGCACAGCGTTAATATATATAGTAATCAAGCAGTAATCAACAAAATCAAGAAATCAAGAAATCAAGAAATCAAGTACAAAGGGGAATGACAACATGAGTGAACTGACAAATATCGCTGCTCTGGAATATTTGAAGGAGTACGATCCCGCAGTCGGCGAGGCAATGGACAAGGAGCTGAAAAGACAGCGCCGCAATCTGGAGCTGATCGCCAGTGAAAACATCGTCACACCTGCCGTTATGGCGGCAATGGGCAGCCATCTTACCAACAAGTATGCCGAGGGCTATCCGGGCAAGCGCTACTACGGCGGCTGCGAGTGTGTGGACATCGTAGAAGAGATCGCCCGTCAGCGTGCGTGCGAGCTGTTCGGCGCTGAGCACGCCAACGTGCAGCCGCATTCCGGCGCACAGGCGAACATGGCGGTTTATTTTGCCGTGCTCAATCCCGGTGATACCGTGATGGGCATGAATCTCAACGAGGGCGGTCACCTCACGCACGGCTCGCCTGTCAACATGTCGGGCAAGTATTTTAACTTCGTTCCTTACGGCGTTGACAGCGTGACCCACCGCATCGACTACGACAAGGTGCTCGAGATCGCCAAGGAATGCAAGCCCAAGCTGATCGTAGCCGGCGCTTCCGCCTATCCGCGCATCATCGACTTTGCGCGTCTCAGAGAGATCGCCGACGAGGTCGGCGCCTATCTGATGGTAGACATGGCGCACATTGCCGGTTTGGTTGCCGCAGGCGTTCATCCCAATCCCGTGCCCTACTGCGAATTCGTCACCACCACCACGCACAAGACCCTCAGAGGTCCCAGAGGCGGCATGATCCTCTGCCGTGAGGAGTTTGCCAAGGCGATCGACAAGGCGATCTTCCCGGGCACGCAGGGCGGTCCGCTCATGCACACCATCGCGGCAAAGGCGGTTTGCTTTGGCGAGGCACTCAAGCCCGAGTTTAAGGAATACGGCAAAAAGATCGTCTCCAACTGCAAGGCGCTTGCCGATGGTCTGACCAAGCGCGGCGTCAAGCTGGTTTCCGGCGGCACCGACAACCATGTGCTGCTGATCGATCTGCGCGATTCCGACGTGACCGGCAAGGAGCTGGAGGCACGTCTGGACGACTGCTACATCACCGTCAACAAAAACACCATCCCCGGCGAGCCGCGTTCTCCGTTCGTCACCAGCGGTGTGCGTATCGGCACCGCTGCCGTCACCACGCGCGGTCTGAACGAAGAAGATATGGACAAGATCGCCGCATACATCACCATGGTGCTCAACGACTACGACGCGAACAAAGAGACCGTCAGAGCCGGTGTGGAGGCCATCTGCCAAAAATATCCGCTCTACGAATAATCGACCGACAAAAATGGGACTGCCAAGCGGCAGTCCCATACTGGATTCTTGTGAAAAGGAGGAAATTTTATGAAAAAACTATGCAGCGTCCTGCTTGCGGCAGCGCTTTTGCTCTCTGTTTTTGCCGTCGGCGCCGTGAATGTGTCGGCTGCGGAGGACTGTTTCCCGTTGATTTCCATTTATGCCAATCCCGAGATATTCGGTCCCGTCAGTCAGATGACCGCATATATTTATGAAAAGGACGACGGCGCCTGTTTTGAGTGGGGAAGCAATCAGTGCAACATGACCTACGACGGCGGCGAATACTGGTCGTATGACATGGAGGCGCACGGTATCACCTTTGATCCCGCCAAGACCTATTCCGTCATCTTTACCGATAGCTGGAAGAGCTACACCAACACGCTGGAGCTCCCCTTGGATCTGTACTTCGCAACCGCCTATCCCACCGGCAATACCACCACAGCGCCTTCTGACGGCAAGCGTTATGTCGAAGTAGCATGGGAGGATTCCTCCGTACATTCCGACCAGGAGGTCTATTTCTATGCCGACCCCGCTGTTTTCGGTGATTACAGCGCAGCATACGCCTGCATTTATGACGAAAGCGGCACACTGTTTTATCCATGGGGCAGTGATATTTGCCGGATGGAGGACATGAACGACGGCAACTGGGGCTACAATCTGACCGAGCACGGCGTCACGCTCCTTCCCGAAAAGACCTATTATATCTCCTTTTCGTTCGACTGGCAGCAGCGCACGGACAGCCTTGACCTGACCGGTCATATCTATGACACCGCCTGCTTTACCGGCAAAACGATCGCCGGTGGCGACGGCACGACCGTTTACGAGATCAACTGGAAGACCGCTGAGAACAGCGACGAGCTGCCGGCGCCCAAGTGGTACCGCAGGGACGACGGCAAAATCTACTACTACGCGAATCCCGAGGTAAAGCGCGATTTCAAGAAGGTGTACGCCTTTATCCTCACCGGCAGCGAGCAATACCGCGATGAGCGCTTTGCCATGACCGACGAGGGCGACGGCATTTGGTCGTATGATTTGGCGGCACACGGCTTTGATATTACCAAGGCAGCCGACTGGCAGGTCATGTTCTCCTACGACTGGGAGACCTATCCGTCCACTGTGGAGCTGACTGCCGCTCAGCTCGGCGACATTGCCTATGTGTCGCAGTGGAACGACAACGACGGCTTTGCCTACTACATTGTCAAATGGGCGGACAGCAAGCCTGCACCGCCGCCGGTGAATCAGGTCATCCCGGGTGATGTTGACGGCGATGGCGTGCTGACGGTTGGCGACGTCACGCTGCTGCAGCAGTATATCGCCGAGTTCACCGACAACGGCACGCCGATCATCGACAGCTCCGACGAGAGAGCCTTTGCCACAGCGGATTTCAACGGCGACGGCAGCATCAACGTGATGGACGTCACCGCCATGCAGCGCGCTTTGGCTGAATTTGCAGTGATATAGTGATATAGAAAATGGGGTCAGACGGTCTGACCCCATTTTGTGCAGGCTGCGGTTATCTGACAGTATTATCAAAAATCATCCGAACGCGCTCGCCGTTGCCGGTGAATATTTGGCGGCATGACGTAGCTTGCGCTTTGCCGCGGCGATATGACGGCAGACCGTCGATTGGCTTAGCCCAAGCTCCCGCGCGATCTCCTTCTGCTTTTTGCCGTTCAGCCAAAAGTCCGAGGCGCAGATCCGCTGCCTTTCCGTCAGCTCGTTTTCAAGCACGTTTGTCAAAAACGCCGCCATCAGCTTATTTTTCTCGGCGGAGGTTTGCGTCTCCTGTTTGAGGTATTGATACTGAAAGTTATCCTCATTGTCCTTGTCCATGTGCAGAATGGTTTTTATCTGCAATCACGCCACCCCCTTGCTGCGCTTTTTCAAATGCGCCGCGATACGCAGGCATTCATTGCGCAGGCTGCGGTAAAACGCGATCTTGTCATCCAGTTCCTTTTTATCCGATTTGCCCTTTGCGGCACGCTGCTTTTTGAGCCGCATCACCATGCTGTCCATCTCACGCGCCGTGTTTTCATATTCCTGTGACCATTCATAATAATTCATTTGCGTTTTGCGTTCCTTTCATTTACCTTTAGCTGTATAGATGTATGCGCTTTTCGGGGTGGGGCAGTCCCCAAAAAGCCGTAGGAAATTGCTTCCTGATTCTATTATAACGCATATTTTACAAAAATGCAAACGAATGTTCGAATTTATTCGAAAAAATTTTTTGCGGCAGGCAACTGTACCATAAACAGGACAATGCGCGCCGACATGCATGCAACATGCATAGGAGAATGCGCAAATTTGCACGGCATGCGTCAACTCAATCAACCTGACGTCAAACCGCGACAGCCGGTGCAGCCGTCGGAAAAACCGTTGAAAAAGTCAGTGTTTATGCGGATAATTGAATAAGGTATGCAAAATATCGCAAGAATAATGACAATATACAACTACAAAATGTGACGGAAAGAGAAATGAGTTTTTGTGACATTTGCTGATTCTGTCTGTCAAAAAAATTCATAAAACTTCTAAAACAAGAAATATCAAAAAAATAATGCACAAAGAGAGCAGAGAATAATTGTGCAAATCGTCATTTCGCATGTAAAGAAAAGACAAAACTGCATTTTTGCCCTTGAAAAATCGGTATATAAATTGTATAATATACAAAAAAGAACAGGCAACCACAATATATTGTGTGTTGCACGGTTCGTTTTGATCCCGGAAAAATGAATTGCGTTCTGGAGCATTCATTTTCATAAAACACACAATCGCGAAACAGGCTGCCTCGTGCAGCCTGTTTTGCGCGTCAGTGGACGCTTTCTCCGCCTTTTGACAGCGTGGTGTGCGCGGATAGAAGCTGCAACGGCGTGTCGGGACGTGGCTGGTGAGGGGAATGGGCTAATTCCATCTGCGACGTTGAGGGAGTGGAGAATCAGTTCATTCCGCTTTGACGTTTGCGCCGGTGGGCGCTTTCTCCGCCTTTTGACAGCGCGGCGTGTGAGGATAGGTTCCGCACCTCAAAATAATACTAACATCCTGCATACACCTGCATAAGATAGAGTATAAAGTCTATCAAACGCAGGTGTTTTTATGAGTCAACCCATCAAGACCTTTGGCATCATCGGCGGCGACAAGCGGCAGCTCTTTTTGGCGCAGTCCTTGCTAAACAGCGGCTGCAACGTGATCCTTGCCGGCTTCGGCAAGCTGCGCGACCGCGGCTTTGACAATCTGTCGGGCGTGGAGGCGGCGGTGCTCTACAGTGACGCGGTGATTTTGCCCTTGCCGTGCGTGCGTGCCGACAAAAGCGTCAACGCGCCCTTTGCGGCGCGCAGCATCTTCTTCTCCGAGGCCGAACAGCGCGCACTGCGCGAAAAGCCCTTATTTGCCGCCATGAGCGACCGGCTGGTACGCGCCTATCCGCTGCTCGACGGCGGACAGCTCTACGACTACGCGGCACGCGAGGATTTTGCGATTCTCAATGCCGTGCCCACCGCCGAGGGCGCGGTGGAGCTGGCTATGCAGCACTATGAGGGCACCGTTTTCGGCAGCCGTTCGCTGGTGGTCGGCTTTGGCAGAATCGGCAGGCTGCTCGCCAAAATGCTGCACGCCTTGGGCAGCGACGTCACGGTGTCGGCACGCAAGCCTGCGGACTTTGCCTATATCGAGGCGCTCGGCTACCGCGTCAAAAACACCCAAACGCTCACTCTTGCGCGCGGCTATGATTTGATTTTCAACACGGTCCCGTCCATGATCTTTGATGAAGCGCTGCTCAAAAACACCGACCCTGCCGTGCTTTTGATAGACCTTGCCTCTCTTCCGGGAGGTGTGGATTTTGAGAGCGCCCACCGGTTGGGCATCGACGCACGCCGCGCACTGGCGCTTCCGGGCAAATGCGCTCCCAAAACCGCAGGAGAGATCATCAAAAAAACCGTATTTTCTATCATCGAGGAGGTAAATCGGTGACAAAAGCAACCATAGGATTTGCCATGTGCGGTTCCTTTTGCACCTTTTCAAAGGCTTTTGAACAAATGGAAAAGCTGGTGCGCGACGGCTACGACGTGATCCCTATCATGTCGCAGAACGCCTGCGCCACCGACACGCGCTTTGGCAAGGCAGCCGACATGGTTCAGCGTGCCGAGACCATCACCGGCAAACGCGTGCTGTGCACGTCTGTGGACACCGAGCCGATCGGTCCCAAAAAGCTGTGCGACCTGCTGCTGATAGCGCCCTGCACCGGCAACACGCTGGCAAAGCTCGCCCTCGGCGTAACGGACACCTCCGTCACCATGGCGGCAAAATCGCACCTGCGCGTGCTCAGACCGGTACTGCTCTGTCCGGCGACCAACGACGCCCTCGGCGCGTCCGCGCAGAACATCGGCAGACTGCTCAACACCAAAAATATCTTTTTCGTTCCCATGCGTCAGGACGACCCTGTCAAAAAGCCGCATTCGCTGGTCGCGGATTTTGACCGCATACCCGCATGTGTGCGTGCCGCATTGGACGGCAGGCAGGTGCAGCCTGTTTTTATCGGATAAATATTGCGGCGGGGTATTGCCCCCGCCGCTGTTTTGTGCTAAAATAATGGCGTACTAAAATGTATGGGAGTTTGTTATGGAAGAAAATCTAAAATTTTTGGTGTCCGCCTCCGGCTTTGAGCTGGAGCGCATTCGCACGGCGCTGTCCGACAACGGCATCCCCAACGACAGCAAGCCGCAAAAGCGCAATTTTTCCGCCAAGGCGGTCACGGGCACGGACATCTCTATCCAGGATATTTATGTAGCCGAGAGCGACTACGAAAAGGCGTATGACCTCTGCGTCGGCATCGGCGCCATCAAGCTTGAGGGAGAGGAAACGATCCTCGGCGAGGAAGAAGCCGCCGCTGTCGAGGAGTTTGAGGACATGCCCTCCGGCAAGCGCACGGCGGTGCGCATCATGTCCGCGATATTGTTTGTTTTGCTTGCGGCAATGGTGATCTTCGGCGTAGACGCCATCACCGGCTGGATAAAAAGCTTGTTTTAAAAGGAGATATAAACATGAATGTAGAAACAAAATGCCTGCACGCAGGCTATGAACCCACCAACGGCGAGCCGCGTCAGCTTCCGATTTATCAGAGCACCACTTGGAAATATGATTCCTCCGACGACATGGGCAAGCTGTTTGACTTGGAGGCGGCAGGATATTTTTACACCCGTCTGCAAAACCCCACCAATGACATGGTAGCTGCCAAGATCGCCGCGCTCGAAGGCGGCATTGCCGGCATGCTGACCTCCAGCGGACAGGCGGCAAACTTTTTTGCCCTGTTCAATATCTGCGAGACAGGCAGCCATATCGTGGCTTCCTCCGCTATCTACGGCGGCACCTACAACCTGCTGGGCGTCACCATGAAAAAGATGGGCATCGACGTGACCTTTGTTGACCAGACGCTCTCCGAGGAGGAGCTGCAAAAGGCGTTCCGTCCCAACACGCGCGCTATGTTCGGCGAGACCATCACCAATCCCACCGTCACCGTGCTGGATATCGAAAAATTCGCGCGTCTTGCGCACAAAAACGGCGTGCCGCTCATCGTGGACAACACCTTTGCCACGCCTGTCAACTGCCGTCCGATTGAGTTCGGCGCGGACATTGTGACCCATTCCACCACCAAATATATGGACGGTCACGCGGTTCATGTCGGCGGCGCGATTGTGGACAGCGGCAACTTTGACTGGATGGCGCACGCGGACAAGTATCCGGGACTCACCACGCCCGACGACAGCTATCACGGCATTGTCTATGCCGAAAAATTCGGCAAGCTGGGCTACATCACCAAGGCGACCTCGCAGCTCATGCGCGATCTCGGCTCAATTCAGTCGCCGCAGCACGCGTTCTATCTGAACAACGGACTCGAAAGCCTGCACGTCAGAATGAACCGCCACTGCGAAAACGCCCTCAAAATCGCGCGGTTCCTCAAGGCGCAGGACAAGGTGGCGTGGATTCACTACCCCAACCTCGAGGGCGACGACTACTATGAGATGGCGCAAAAGTACCTGCCCAACGGCTCCTGCGGCGTGCTCGCCTTTGCGGTCAAGGGCGGCAGAGACGCTGCCATCAAGTTTATGGACAGTCTCAAGCTGATGATTATCGCCACCCACGTTGCCGACGCGCGCACCTGCCTCCTGCATCCGGCAAGCCACACCCACCGTCAGCTCACCGACGAACAGCTCCGCGAAGCCGGCGTAGCGCCCGATTTGATTCGCCTGTCCGTAGGCTTGGAGAACGCCGACGACTTGATTGCCGATTTGCAGCAGGCGCTGGACAAGATTTAAGTTTGAGCTGAGAGCGGAGAGTTGAGCGTTAAGCTTTTGTGACAGACAGCGCGGCTGTTCCGAAACGGCGGCGACCCGAATATGGTTTATAATTCTTTATTCATTATTTTTTTCTTCCGGAGGTTAGCTATGAGCGCATTTGTATCTGCTATTATTGTCGCCGCGGGCGGCTCTACACGAATGGGAACAGCCGACAGCAAGCAGTTTGTTCCGCTGCTGGGACAGCCTGCGATTTTGTACACACTGCGCGCGTTTCAGGCGTGTGCGCTCATCAGTGAGGTGGTGGTCGTCTGCCGCGCACAGGATATGGCGCGTATCGAAGCGTTGGCGCGGGAAAACGGTATCTCCAAGCTGACCGCCGTCACCGAGGGCGGCGACTGCCGCGCCGCGAGCGTGCAGAACGGTATTCTTGCCGTGTCCGCACAGGCGCAGTATTTTGCGATTCATGACGGGGCGCGTCCGCTGATTACACCGGAGGAAATCACCGCTGTTACCGAAGCGGCGTTCGAGACCGGCGCGGCAACACTCGGCACCGTCGTGACCGACACCATCAAAATTGCCGACGAAAACAACGTGATTCTTCAAACACCCGACCGCGCCGTTTTGCGTGCGGTGCAGACGCCGCAGGTGTTTGAAAAGGAGCTCTACACCTTTGCGCTCACTGATGCGGAGGATTTGAGCATAGTCACCGACGACTGCTCGCTGATTGAAAACATGGGCGGCGAGGTGCAGATCGTCGAGGGCAGTCGCGAGAACATCAAGCTTACCACACCGGTGGATGTTGTGCTGGCGGAGAGCATTTTGAGCAGGAGGGGAGAGGCTTGATTCGTATCGGACACGGTTACGACGTACACCGCTTTGCGGAAAACAGAAAGCTGATTCTCGGCGGCGTGGAGGTTCCCTACGCTTACGGTCTGCTCGGCCATTCCGACGCGGACGTATTGGCGCACGCGATTATGGACGCGCTGCTCGGAGCCGCCGCGCTGGGCGACATCGGACAGCATTTTCCCGATACCGACGACGCCTACAAGGGCGCCGACAGCATGCTCCTGCTGCGCGAGGTGTGCCGGATTCTCGCTGAAAACGGCTATGCTATCGGCAACATCGACGCGACGGTTATCGCCCAAAAGCCCAAGCTGAAGGATTATATTGTGTCCATGCGCGAGACCATCGCCAAAAACTGCGGCATTGACCTCTCGCAGGTCAGCGTCAAGGCGACAACCGAGGAAAAGCTCGGCTTCACCGGCAGGCTGGAGGGCGTTTCGGCGCACGCGGTTTGTTTGATTCGTTCGTAGTTTTTATTATGTAATGGTCATCTGTTTTTGTATATTACCGGCACCTCGCTCATATAGTGGAGCGAGGTGTTTTTATGTTTCGGAAAGTAATTTCTATAGTATTGGCATTCGCGCTGACAGCGGTTTCTGTTGTGGCTGTCGGCGCGGCAGGCGAGGAGCTGGTGTCGGCGCCGTCGGCGGTGTTGATGGAGGCTTCCACGGGCAAAATTCTTTACGAGAAAAATCCGCACGACAAGCGTCCCTGTGCGTCCGTCACCAAGGTGATGACCCTGCTGCTCATTTTTGAGGCGATGGACAGCGGCAGGCTCAAACCGGACGACACGATAACCGCGAGCGAGCACGCGGCGTCTATGGGCGGCAGCGATATTTGGCTGGAGCCGGGCGAGAGCATGACGGCGGACGACATGATCAAGGCAACGGTGGTGGCGAGCGCCAATGACGCGGCGGTCGCGCTTGCCGAGCACCTGAGCGGCAGCGAGGATACCTTCGTGGCGCAGATGAACGACCGCGCGGCACAGCTCGGCATGCGGGACACTACCTTCAAAAACTGCAACGGACTGGACGAGGAGGGTCACATCACCTCCGCCTACGACGTGGCGCTGATGTCGCGTGAGCTGATAAAGCACGAAAAAATCCTTGACTATACGTCCATTTGGCTGGATAACCTGCGCGGCGGAAAGACGCAGATCGTCAACACCAACAAGCTGCTCAAAACCTACAAGGGCATCACAGGGCTCAAAACCGGCACCACTGACGACGCCGGCTGCTGCATTGCGGCGACCGCAACGCGCGGCAAGCTCTCTCTGATAGGCGTCGTCCTCGGCGCGGCGACCGGCAAACAGCGCTTCGCGGACGCGGCGGCACTGCTCGACTACGGCTTTTCTAATTTTGCGATAAAGGAATTGACCGTGCCCGACGACCTGCCGCAGACGCTCCCCGTAGAGGGCGGCATGCAAAAGGAAGCGCCCCTTTCCTGTCAAATCACCGCCAACGCCGTCATCAACAAAGCGAGCGACGATGAAGCGCACTACGAAATATCCCTGCCCGAAGCCCTGCAGGCGCCGGTAGAGGAGGGCGAAAAGGTCGGCACCGTCCTCTGCAAGATCGGCGCCGACGAGCAGTCCTTCGACGTTCTTTCCAAGGAAGAGATCCCGCAGGCGACCTTTGGAAAGGTGTTCGGATTCGTCATGGATGCGATGCTGAAAATGTGAGCGTTTTTTGGAATGCGGAATGTGGAAAGTGTCAGAAGGATCGTTTAGCTCCGATTTGTCATGCTGCGTGCAAACGTCAAAAGTTGATCGTAGTGCAGGGCTTGCCCCTATCAGGCAGCAGCGGCAAACGGTTGTTGTCTATTGGGAACGTCTTGCAGTGCGGAAAACGCATGACGATGCGAAAGCCTTCTCCCGAGGAGAAGGTGGCACACTGCCTGTGATGACGGTAGTATTTATATAATCGTTTAGGAATAGATGTGCTTTTGCTTAGAGCAAATTGCGGCGGCAGTGTGACGGAAGAGGGCAAGCGAACCTGTCCTATTGCTGACCGTCTGAGATAGGAACCGCATCACGTGCCCTCTTCCGTCACAGCACCGCAAAGCACTGACGTTTTCCGTCCCTACCAAACTTACCGCTCAGCTCCGTTAACAACTGACCACTAAAAAACCACGACAAACGCATGAAAAAACTGTAATGAAAGATTAAAGAAATGAAATAAAAAAAGCACCGCCTTTATTCTATAATAGAATAAAGGCGGTGTAAAAAAATGGATGAAGTATTACGGATGATAGAA
>Ga0256407_10000474_pt1 | contig 96193 bp, 84 predicted proteins | sample RumenRJG_04DNA_FD_193489 | JGI IMG/M metagenome (GOLD analysis project Ga0256407, IMG submission 193489) | Bovine rumen microbial communities from Lethbridge, Alberta, Canada - RJG_04 | ecosystem: Host-associated > Mammals > Digestive system > Stomach > Rumen | place: Canada: Alberta... | reverse complement strand
CCATCCTTTTCCCTTACAACACTCGTTGAGAAGAAACTAGATGTAGCGTCCATCCCTTTAATCTCCCATCCACCATTCTTTGTAAAGCCTTTTATGTTTCTTTCTCTGATGGTATATCCATTTACGACAATACCAAAACATCTATTTCGTTTCCCTATCAAAAATCTCACATTATCAAACTTCAGGCACATTCCATAATACCCTAAAGGGAATACCATCTTTCGTATCTTTTCTTTAAATGGATCACTGCTAGGTATCTGCCAATAGAACCATATCAGTCCGTTTTGTTTATCCACTTCAACTTTTCTGATACAGTCCCAGTTGTCGGTATCAAGGAAATCAACAATTACCCATCCTTCGGTTTGTTCCATAAAATCCTTGAAAAATCGCTCTGCCGTTTCAATATCGTTTATTGTGTCGCCGTAAATATCTGCAAATTCTTGAAAGAAGTCGAGGCCATGCTCAACAACTTCCCAGTTTTTGTGAAAGTTCTTCCTGTACCAGCGACGTATAAGCCCCTTAATTCTTCTAAAATAGCGTATATTCATAATAGTCTTTTTCCAATTAATAAATTTATCTTTTTTCAATATTCAAATTGATAATTCTTCCAGCCTTTCTATTAACCTTCCAAGTTCTGAGTAGGTATAATCTCTACCGCCCTTTAGCTTCTCATCCACAGACTGATTTGCATTGCCCATAGCTTTTTCAAGACTGCCGCCATTGCGCTCGAAGTAACCGTGTAGTCCTTTGGTCTTAATGAAGAACTCTATCGTTTTCCGATACTCGACACATTGGTTCAGGTCTTTGAGCAAAGGCACCTGCTCTTCATATGGACGTGAGGTGTAACGGAAATAGTAGAGGAAGAAAAGTTCTGTGCAACGATGCGTCTCAAAAAACTCCACTTGGCAATAGATGCCTTTCTTCGGTTTGTTGATAGGCTTTGCATATTTTGCCTTTAATTTCTTATACTTTGAACGCTCCGGCTCCTTGTCCTTCGTGTCCATATCGATGATACAGAAGATATGACTGTAGCCCATTGCCACGCCCTCAGCTATCTTGGCTTCCAGTTCCTTGATATTGGTATGCTTCGGATAGTCTGGCTTGATGGTCAGACGCTTGAACACGTCGCATAGGGACTTGAAGTAGAAGAACTCCGTTGGCCCCTCACCTAGAATGAGTGCTGTTTGTCGTAGCTTTCCCATATCAGTCCTCCAGATTGATAAAGATGCTGCCTAGCTCGGGTTTTGCTCCTAAACGACCAATACGATAGGAATTGTATAGTGACAGATTCTTGTGCAAGCCGAATGAGTCGCCACGAGAATACTCTGACGATGCTGTCTCTCTGTTTTTCTCTACAAACCATACCACACCTCTGTTCTCGTTAATCATGTCCTGCGACAGAAGGGTGGTCTCCTGACTCGTTATAATCAATTGGGATTTGTCTGAATTGAAGATAAATACATTGAGATAATAATATAATAGGTCGTTATGTAGATCCTCGCCAAGTTCATCAAGAAGGTATACATGTGAACCTGAAATCATATCATATAATGCGTCCAAAATACGGATGTACTTCAGTGTGCCCTTGGATTGCCACTTCAACGGAATGTCAAAGTTTCCTTTTGCTGAATGATTCAGGAACGTGATGGAGTCTGTCGTTGGCTTGAGTAGCGCTTCTTTCATCTCTTCAGGGATATTCTCTTTCTGAATATGTTCCCGGAAGTCATTCGATATGAGACGATCTTCGACAATAGGCTTATACTCCATAATATTTAAATCGGCCTTCTGTAGCATGGTATTATAGAACTTGCGCTTCCTCGGATCACTATAGGCTTCCTTCAGGATATCGACAAATCCTCTCTTAACGTCACCATCGACTTCATGGTAGTTGCTCAAAATCCAACTATAAAGGGTATTGAAAGGTGCTATGTCTTCTTTCAATGCGGCTTTCCTACAAACTGACAATACGCTATGATTGTTCAGGGTGTTCTCACGGATGCTCTCTTGTGTCTTGACAAAGAGTTTGAGACTTGGACCGAACTTGATGTCTGCTTGTACGTTATCGTCGACAAATGTGCGCTCGTAGAATAATGACTTCGATTTCTTGGGATAGTAATACAAAGTTTCGCTCAATATGTATTTATCGTTGAACTTTACATCATAGTCGTATCGAATACGATCTGCATAGAAGGAGACATGCATCTCTGTTGGTTCTTCCTTCGTAAGAACGAAAGGGATTCTTCCATTGATTCTTTCTGCTGCATCTGATTTCGGAAATACCAACAGGCGGAATACTTCATTCAAGGCTATCAGCATATTCGACTTTCCGGAGGCATTGGAACCGTACAAGATTCCTAACTTATATAGAAATACGCCATCGGCAACCTCTGTAACGAGTTCTGACGCCGGACCTTTCGACAAGAAACTAAGTCCTTGCTTATCACGAATTGAAAGATAGTTCTTTACCCAGAATTCTCTTATCATATTGATAATATTTTCGTAATTAATGTAATTTCACTACAATATTACCAATTATTTTCTATAAATACAAATATTTTTAGAGAAATTTCGTAAAATTACTACACTTTACCAACCTATATACGTCTATCATACTCTAAATTATCCTTCTCATCAGGTTATATGATTGAAATTCTGAAGAAAAGTTGAATTTCTTAACTCTATTCGTATGCTTTTACGAAAAGATATTGTAAATTTGCACTATTCGTTGAATTAATACATATACAAAAACATCAGTTAGATATAAGAGATATGAAAGTTTTATTAGTAAACGGTAGTGCCATTAAGGATGGCAACACTTTTATCGCATTATCTGAAATCGCTAAAACGCTCCAGGCTGAAGGCGTGGAAGCTGAAATCGTACAGATCGGTAACAAACCAATAAGGGGGTGTATAGCCTGTGGTACTTGTAAGGCTAAAGGTAATGGACGTTGTACCTTTGATGATGATGTGTGCAACAGGATCCTTGAAAAGGCTGAAAAGGCGGATGCGTTCGTCTTCGGCTCACCTGTGTATTATGGGCAACCGAATGGTGCTTTACTTGCTGTCATCCAGCGTATGCTCTATGCTAAAGGGGATGCATTCAGATTCAAACCTGTCGCTAACATTGCGGTGGCTCGACGTGGTGGAGCTACAGCGGCTTTCCAAACTCTGAACATGGCGTTTCAAATGATGAATATGCCTATCGTGACTTCTCAATATTGGAATCTGGCGTATGGCCGTAATCCGGGTGAGGCTGCTCAGGATTCTGAGGGTATGCAGACGATGCGCCAACTAGCACGTAACATGGCGTGGATGCTGAAGAAGTTTAAGGGTGTGGAGACTACTGAGCATCCGGAATCGGAGCCTTGGAATCCGATGAACTTTATCCGATAATCTTAATAATAACTAATACCATAAAATGACACTAAGGAAAGAGAGAAGCGCCGTCAGGAAATTGGACAGATGATTCAATATTATGAGATTGGTACAAAACCTATGGTGGCTCCTGAACTGATTGAGAATGGGACTTGGAACTCAGTAGACTCATCGATGGTTTGCAGCTTTTGGGAACTGAACGTACACGTATTGATATGGCTCACATCGGGGTTACGTGGCAACCATCCTCATTGTCAGCTTCCTCAGGAACAATATGGTATCGTGGAGGATTTTATCGACAGATTTTTGCTTGGTAAGGATCCTAAATGAGGGTATTAGTATAAAAGAGCCTCGCTTCCTGTTGGATAGCGAGGCTCTTTTATTTTATCTTTGGAAAGGAATTAGCATACCTTCTCGAGTTTCTTCATAATGCAGAACATGAAGAGGGCTGAAAGAACGCAGAGCAAGATGAATACGCTCCATACCATCCACAACTGGAAACCACCCCATAGTAGACCGCCTACCATCACGAGTTGGTTACCAATGGCTGTGGCTACAAACCAACCGCCCATCATGGTTCCTTTGTACTTTGGTGGGGCTACCTTGCTAACGAATGATATTCCCATCGGACTTAATAACAACTCGCCGAAGGTAAGGATGAGATAGGTGCCAATGAGCCACCATGCTGAGGTGTAGGTCTTTGTTGCTCCGGCTGCTGCCTGGGCTTCTGGTGTATTCAAACCTAATGAGGCGAGAATCATCAGGCCATAGGCGATACCGGCTACAAGCATTCCGTAAGCGATCTTACGAGGTGCTGATGGTTCTTTGCCTTTCTTGGCTAACCATGAGAAGATGCCCATAGACACTGGTGTGAGGGCTACAACATAGAATGGATTGAACTGCTGGAAGATCGGTGCGCTTACTGCTACAACTTCGTTGCTCTCGCTGTAATTGTAACCAATCATTGCGGCTGCGATGACAAAGACGATAGCTGATATCACCTTGCCTTGTCCGCTCTTGCTCTGGAAAAATGCAAATGAACTGTACACGATAAAGACAATCGCTACTAGGTTAGTGACGTCGAAAGCCATTCCTGTAACACCTGTTGCCTGTGGCTGTACGAACTCATCGGCAAAATATGTGAGTGAAAGTCCGTTCTGATGGAATGCCATCCAGAAGAAGATAACTACTGCAAAGACGAGACATAATGCGACGATGCGCTCTCGGGTCTCTGCTGGTGAGATTTCTTCTACCGGTTGTGCCTCTGCGGTGGCTGCCTTCTTGCCGCCTTCTACCTGACGGAAAGTTGAACGGAATGCGTAATAGATTGCAATAGAAAGTATCAGTGAGGCGCAGGCTACCATGAATGCAAAATGATATGAATCATTCTCACTATATCCTAAGCTCTTCTGTGCCCAATCCATGATCTTTACTGCCATCGTTGGTGCAAAGAGGGCTCCGATATTGATGGCCATATAGAAAACGGAGAATCCGCTATCACGCTGTGACTGATATCGTGGATCGTCGTATAGGTTACCTACCATAACTTGTAGGTTTCCCTTGAAAAGTCCGGTTCCAAATGAGATGAGAACAAGAGCTGCCAACATGCATCCAAGTGCTAGGGTGCCTCCACCCAGAGGAACGGAGAGGAACAGATAGCCTAGGAACATGATAACGACACCAAAGGTAACACATTTACCATAACCGATCTTGTCGGCTAGGACTCCTCCCACTAATGGTAGGAAATACACGAGCATCAGGAAGGCTGAATAAATACTACCTGCCATACCGGCTGATAAGCCGAAATTTGCTCGTAGGAATAAGGCAAACACAGCGAGCATCGTGTAATATCCGAAACGTTCTCCTGTATTAGCCAGGGCCAATGCGTAGAGGCCCTTAGGTTGATTCTCAAACATAACTTATTTTCGTTTTATAATTATTAATATTCCTATTTGTAACGGATCAAATAAATTCCGGTTGCAAAAATACAAAATTAATTCATTATTACGAACTTTCTGATAGTTTTTTGCATAGTTTCTATAAAACAATTATCTGTCTCAGATGATATGAAACAGATAATTGACATATCGGAAATAATCATTAAACGAAATGTCTTTCCCTTGACTTGATGTGATTTCTTAATGGGGTTATCTTATAAGTCTATTAGATAGGCTGCTTTGATCACGATATTGCCGTGGTTGCTCTTGCTGAAGACATCGCGCTTGCGACTGCCGTAGATGTTGCCTAGTCCATAGTAATATCGGGCCGTAAGCATGAAATGACCTACCTTGGGTACGGAATATTCTAAACCTAATCCGGCTGCTATACCATAATCTAACTTGTTCTTTACTTGCATCGTATCTTGCGCATAAATGCTATTGGAGCGCTGTGAGGTTCCACCCTTGATGCGTTCGATCTCTTGGTTGAGGTCGAAATTGCAACTCGATGACTCGCTAAGGTAATAGCCGAACTGTGGACCTGCATTCACGAAGAAGTTTAATCCTCGGTTTTCTTTTCCCCATGCCAGATGGGCCATGACGGGTACTTGTACATAGTTGATCGTACGACTGTATTCTTGGGGATTTCCTGTGGTTGCATCCACAACTTTGGTATCATTGATGTCAACGATATTTTCTTTCCATCCTATTGAGGCATAATTCACTTCTCCATAGATGGAACATATTGTAGAGAAATATTTTTCACAGGTGTAGCGCCATGAGAAACCGGCCGTCGGTCCTCCATGAAGTCCTTGGGCTACTGTAGGCACAAAACCCACATTACTTAATATATAGCCGGCATTGCCTCCTACTGCAAAGGTGTTGCGATGCTCGCCGATCTGTGCTGAAACGGGGGTCATCACGCTCATGAGGGCCACTACGAGGAACAAACGAAAAATATGATGGTTTATCTTTTTCATACTGAAAGTCAATTAATAACTGATAGACTCTATCTGACGGGCAAAATTGTAATGGATCAGTTGGAAATAATTGTTCTGGTATCCTCCCTTGCCTACTTGTTCGAAATGCATTGGTGACTGTATTGGCACACAGACGTTTTGTACCTTGCTGCCATTGAAGTTTCGACCATATCGATGAATTCCTGTCAAGAAGAATAGTGCATGGTCATAACCGGTAAGTGCGAAACTCGGTAAAGCATACATCATGTCGTGACCAAACCATTGTTTGTATTCGCGCTTGAGCTGTATGGTCTTTGCATTCGAACTATTCAGATAGAATGTGGAAGGTATATAGGTGTCGTACTTGAAGAACCTATTCAGATTGTAATTGACATACATGAGCCACTCGTTGTATCCATAGAGGGAAATGACCAAACTCGGATTAGATGCCGTGAGGGCATCGAGTTTGTTAAGGACTGCTGTGAGTTCCGGAGAGCGACCGGTATTCAAGATGACTACATTCTGGCGATTGCGATCAAAGGCCTTGGCAAATGATTCTGCCGGTGAATTTACATTAGTGATATTATAGGTAATCTTTCGCTTTTCGAGTTGCTTTCGTAATGCCATCGTGAAGACTCCCTTGCGAGATGTCGTGTCGTTACATCCTACAAAGACAGGATGGGCTTGTGGGAATCGATTCAGATAGGTCGTAATAGCCTTGTCGTTGAGGACTTCCGGTGACTGGAACACTTGGTACACCATCTTATCTTTCTTCAAGGCATCACTCTGAATAGAGAATGGAATTACCAACTTGATATCGTACGCATTGCAGAATTCTGCAAGCGGGGCTACTTGATTGGAATAAAGTGGACCGAAGATCACGTCACACTGGTTTGCTCCCTTCTGAAGTAATGCCTGACGTACATCTGTTTCCTCGGCTACATTCCATGCATGGATATCTACCGAGATGTTCTGTTTCTTTAAATCTTCACAGGCCATCAGCATACCTCGATAATATTCAACCATTCGTTTGCCATCACCATTTTTATCATGAAGTGGCAGCATAATACCAACCTTGATGGCACGGGTAGAAATATTATTCCACTTAGCACTCTGGGCCGACACAAAAACGGTATTGCCCAACAGAAGAACAATAAAGAATATATATCTTAAAAAATGTCTCATATTCACGGTAAAAATCATTTTCAAGTGCAAAAATACAAAAAAATATCATCTAACATCACAGATGTTTCATCTTTTTAGTAACTTTGCATAATTAAATGTACATGAAAAGATTTTTTAAGTATCTTACATGCCTGATTCTTGTCGTCACACAGACAATTGGTGCTTCGGCACAAGGCATCAACCCTACGGTGGAATATGAGATTCCCGATACTTCGGGTATCACCTCAGCTAATCCACTGGAGGCTTCTGCGCCTGTTATCGGACACTTCAAGGGGGGTGTGGAGAATCCTAATGGGAATGTCGTCACCTGTAGATGGAATATCTACCGGAAAGGTGACTCTACGGCCATCGTTTCGCGCTTTGACGAGGATATGGATTATACTTTTCGGGAGACTGGATGTTTCACGATTTCCTTTCAGGCTACTTTCAATACGGCACAGGGTAAACTGGAATATGAATGTGATGTGCCTTTTGTAGTGTCTATCTATGAGAGTAAACTGGTGATGCCGAATGCTTTCTCACCTAACGGAGATCATATCAACGATATATATAGAGCCAAACCGGGATATCAGAGTATTGTGGAATTTCATGCTACGATTTTCAACCGATGGGGACAGAAGATATATGAATGGCATGATCCTGCCGGTGGATGGGATGGTACTTTCCATGGTAAACAGGTTGCCGACGGTGTGTATTTCGTACTGGTGAGGGCACGAGGTGCCGACGGCAGAAAATTCAATATTCGCCGAGATGTGAATATATTAAGAGGTTATACCGACACAACCGGACAGTCGGGTTATTAAATAATAGGATATTAGTTTGAAGAGATGCAAAAAGAAGATGAAAAGATAAATGTGTGGGGGGCCCGCGTGCACAACCTGAAAAATGTGGATGTCGAGATTCCCAGAAATTCATTGACCGTTATCACCGGACTTTCTGGTTCCGGTAAATCGTCGTTGGCTTTTGATACCATCTTTGCTGAAGGTCAGCGTCGATATATCGAGACTTTCTCTGCTTATGCCAGAAACTTTCTGGGCAACATGGAACGTCCTGATGTCGACAAGATTACGGGTCTCTCTCCTGTTATCAGTATCGAACAAAAAACTACGAATAAGAATCCTCGTTCTACCGTAGGTACGACAACGGAAATCTATGATTATCTGCGATTGCTTTTTGCACGCGCTGCTACGGCTTATAGCTATGAGAGTGGCGAGAAGATGGTGAAATATACCGAGGAGCAGGTGATCGATATGATTCTACATGATTATGAGGGTAAACGTATCTTCATCTTGTCGCCGGTGGTACGACAGCGAAAGGGTCATTATCGTGAACTCTTCGAGAGTATGCGACGCAAGGGGTATCTCTATATGCGTGTGGACGGTGAGATTCAGGAAATCGTGCGGGGAATGAAGGTGGATCGTTATAAGAATCATAATATTGAGGTTGTCATCGATAAACTCGCCGTAAGAGAACAAGACGATGAACGTCTGCGCAAAAGTGTGGAGACTGCTATGCGCCAGGGGGATGGTATGATCATGATCCTCGATAAGGATTCGGGAGAAATCAGAAATTATAGTAAACGTCTGATGGACCCTGTAACGGGACTGGCTTACAAGGACCCTGCTCCTAATATGTTCTCTTTCAACTCTCCGGAAGGTGCGTGCCCACATTGTAAGGGACTGGGTACGATCTATGAGATTGACTTGAATAAGGTTATCCCTGATAAAAAGATGAATATCCACGATGGTGCTATCGTGCCATTGGGTAAATATAAGAACCAGATGATCTTCTGGCAAATAGAGGCTATCCTCAACAAATATGATAATACGCTAAAGACTCCTGTCGAGGAGATTTCGGAGGATGCTATGCAGGAAATTCTGTATGGTTCACTGGAGAGAATCAAAATCCCAAAGGAGAAGGTTCATACGTCAAGTGATTATTTCATGTCGTTCGAGGGTATCGTGAAGTATCTGAAGGATGTCATGGAGAGTGATGATAGTTCTAAGGGTAAGAAATGGGCTGACCAGTTCATGGCTCAGGTGGAATGCCCGAAATGTAAGGGTATGCGACTAAAAAGGGAATCGCTGGCTTACAAGATCTGGGATAAGAATATCTCGGAGGTGGCTAACCTCGACATCGTTGACTTGAAGGAGTGGTTGGAACACGCTGAAGAACATCTGGAAACAAAGCAGAAAAAGATTGCTCATGAGGTAATCAAAGAATTGATTTCGCGAGTAAACTTCTTGCTCGATGTGGGACTTGATTATTTGTCACTCAACCGTCAGAGTGCAACATTGTCTGGTGGTGAGAGTCAGCGCATTCGTTTGGCTACTCAGATTGGTAGTCAACTGGTGAATGTTCTCTATATCCTTGATGAGCCTAGTATCGGACTGCATCAGCGTGATAATGAACGACTTATCAAATCGTTGAAGGAGTTGCGTGACTTGGGAAACACGGTCATCGTGGTAGAACATGATGAGGATATGATGCGTGCTGCTGACTGGATCGTCGACATCGGTCCTAAGGCTGGAAGAAAGGGCGGTGAAGTGGTGTTCCAGGGTACACCTCAGGAGATGCTGAAGGGACATACTATTACTGCTCAGTATCTGAATGGTGAACAGAAGATAACAATCCCCGCGGAACGCCGAAAGGGCAACGGGAAGAGTATCAAGCTCTATGGTTGTCGGGGCAATAACCTGAAGAATATAGACGTGGAGTTTCCTTTAGGTGATCTCATCGTGGTGACGGGTGTGTCTGGTTCCGGAAAGTCTACACTCATCAACGAGACTTTGCAACCTATCCTCTCACATCATTTCTATCGCGCTGTAAAGAAGCCTATGCCTTTCGATAAAATTGAGGGTATTGACAAGATCGACAAGATCGTAAATGTAGACCAGAGTCCTATTGGACGTACACCACGTAGTAATCCTGCTACATATACAGGGGTGTTCAGTGATATTAGAACGCTATTCGTTGGACTTCCGGAAGCGAAGATTCGCGGATATAAACCTGGACGTTTCTCTTTTAATGTAAAAGGTGGACGATGCGAGGCTTGTGGCGGAAATGGATATAAGACCATCGAGATGAATTTCTTGCCTGATGTGATGGTGCCTTGTGAGGTGTGCCATGGCAAGAGGTACAACAGGGAGACGCTGGAGGTTAGATTCAAGGGGAAAAGTATCGCTGATGTTCTCGATATGACGGTGAACATGGCGGTGGAATTCTTCGAGAATGTGCCTCAGATTTTGCCGAAGATCAAGGCTTTGCAGGATGTGGGACTGGGATATCTGAAGCTTGGACAGAGTTCTACGACGCTATCTGGTGGCGAGAGTCAGCGTGTGAAACTGGCTACGGAATTGGCTAAAAAGGATACGGGTAAGACGCTTTATATCCTCGATGAACCTACCACGGGTTTGCATTTCGAGGATATCAGAATCTTGATGGATGTTCTTCAGAAACTTGTCGACAGGGGGAACACGGTGATTATCATCGAGCATAATCTGGATGTCATCAAACTGGCTGACTATATCATCGACGTTGGACCTGAAGGTGGAAGGAACGGTGGAACGATTCTAACGACAGGTACTCCGGAAGAGGTTGCCAAGAGTACAAAGGGTTATACTCCGAAATTCCTGAAACAGGTATTGGAGAAATAGGCTTTCTATACAACGTAATCGGAAAATAGATATTAGAATTAAAGGATAAATGCGAATATTAAAATCTATGATGGTGGCATGGATGATGATGTCTGCCATCAATGCGGGGGCACAGCAGTTGCCTACGGATGGACCGCTCACCATCAACGAGAAATTACAATCATTGGCTACTCGCCTACTAAACAATAAGCAAGGAAGTATCATCGCCATAGAACCTTCGACGGGACGTATCCTGTGCTTGGTTTCACATGAACGTATCGTCGATAACATCAATCGTGCGATTTCTAAGGATTATTCTCCAGGCTCTACCTTCAAAACAGCTCAGGCGCTCACCATGATTACGGAACGGGAACTAGGCAGAGATACGAGCTATAGTTGTCATAAGGGATTCTGGCAGAAGAATATACACATTGGATGTCACGAGCATCGTTCTCCTCTTAAACTGGTTCAGGCCATCGGACAGTCGTGCAACTCTTATTTCTGCAAGGCTTTCAGCAAGATGATGGATGATCGTAAAAAATATCCTACTAAAATTGATGCCATCAACAAATGGGCTGCTTATATGTATAGTATGGGACTGGGCCATCCTCTGGGAGTGGATATCCCGGGGGAAATTGGCGGAAGAGTGCCTGACGCTGCTTATCTGGAGAAGACGACAAAGGGTAGATGGAACGGAACCACAATCATGTGGGTTGGAATGGGACAGGGCGAGATTCGCTGTACTCCACTGCAGCTCTGTAATCTAGCGGCGATCATTGCGAACCGTGGTTGGTATATCACTCCACATATCCATGCTGCGACCAAAACTCACCATCTGGCTGAAAAATATACAGAGAAGAGGTACAGTCGTCCTTCACAGGAGGCTTACGATATCGTCATCGAAGGAATGCGTGCCTGTATAACAAACGGAACGGCTGCAAGCATCAATACTCCTCACTATAAAATTTGTGGTAAGACGGGAACGGCCGAAAATCGTGGTGACGATCACTCTGTATTCATCGGATTTGCTCCAATGCAGGATCCGAAAATTGCCGTAAGTGTATACGTGGAAAATGGTGGCTTCGGTGCTGACTTAAGTGCGCCAATGGCTTCGCTCATCATGGAGCAATATCTTATGGGGAAGTTGTCACCGACTTCTGAGGCGAAGGCTAAAAAATGGGAAAGAAAAACTGTCAAAGTGACGGCACGTCAAATACCGGTCAACCTTGACAGTTTATAATCATCAAAACCTTTTTCTAAAAGACTATCTTTAGGGGCGAAGGGATTACTTTTTCTCTTCGCCCTTAAAGAATTCTACCATCTTCTTTAGGGTGTTTTCATTAAAGGTTACTGGGCCATGCTGTCCTTTTGGTACTGTAATGAAGTCTACGAGCTTACCGGCCTTCTTCAAGGCTGCTGCGAAGTTCTCGCTCTGACAATGTGGTACTACGGTGTCTGAATCGCCATGTATGACGAGGAAGCGTGGACAATCCTGTGCTTCTGCTACATAATCTACTGGACTGATAAGGGATACCATCTCGCTCATCTTGCGTGGGTCGCCTCCTATCAGTGCTGCCTCCGGAGATTTATCGTCGTTGGTAGTGGTACATTTATTCATGTGGGCCATATCTACAGGTCCGAACCAGTCAACGACGGCATCTACCCTACTGCTCTCGTTCAGACAGTTGCCTACTTTTCCTTCTATATCTATGGATACGCCATTGATGTCTTTCTTTGGTAGGTTGTTGGTAACTCCGGCCATAGAAGACAGATGTCCTCCTGAGGAGAATCCTGTGATACCAATGAATGAGGTGTCTAAACGGTACGCTTTGGCATGAGCACGGATGAAGCGGATGGCTGCTTTTACATCATTGATCTGTGCCGGATATTTGGCATCTGCACTGGAACGATGGTTGATACTTACCACAGCATAGCCTGCATCTGTAAGTGCTTTGCCCAAACTCATATAGGTAAAGGGTTTCATGTTGTTGGCAAACCATGCACTACCATAGATTGCTACTATTACTTTATATGGGGCTTGTCCTTCTTTAGGGAGATATATGTCGAGGCGATGGGCTTCGAGCGTATCACCAGCATAATTTACATCTTTAAAATCTGGATTGGTCTGGGGCATAGCAAAAGGCATAGTTCCCGGAACCTGAGCATAGTTGGCCATTGTTATTGCCAACATTACAAATGATAAAATCAGTTTCTTCATTTTTATTGGGTTATTAGATTAATGTCTAATTGGTTGAAGTTTTCGGCAACAAAGTTAACACAAAATTAAGAGAATTATCTGATTTTATGTTTCAAAAGTGTTCACTTTAGTATCATTGAGGTCGGATGGATTGGTGCTCTAGAAAATAATTCGATAATTTACTCATAATTAATAACTTATTATTTGTTTTTTTCAAACTAAATAGTATATTTGTAGCCTAAGACTTAACCGATATGGGTTTTGTTGCATCGTGTGATAACATCATTTATTTATTCATCTTAAAAAACAAAAGACATGAAAGACTTAAAGGGTACAAAAACAGAGAAGAATCTACAAGAGGCTTTTGCCGGTGAAAGTATGGCTCGCAACAAGTATACTTACTTTGCCAGTAAGGCGAAGAAGGATGGCTATGAGCAAATCGCTGCAATCTTTGAGGAAACGGCTGCCAATGAAAAGGAGCATGCTAAACTGTGGTTTAAATATCTCGAAGGGGGTGCTGTGAAAGATACCATCAGTAATCTGAAAGATGCTGCTATGGGCGAAAACTATGAATGGACTGATATGTATGCCCGAATGGCTGAGGAGGCTGAAGAAGAGGGATTTACTGAGATCGCTAATAGATTCCGACTGGTTGCTGCCATAGAGAAGCATCATGAGGAGAGGTATAAGAAGTTATTGGATAATATGGAGAAGGGTATCGTCTTCTCACGCGATGATGACAGGATTTGGATTTGCCGTAACTGTGGACATATCGTTATCGGTAAAACGGCTCCGGAGGTTTGTCCTACTTGTAATCACCCTAAGAGCTATTTTGAAATTAAAGCTGAGAACTATTAAGAGTTCTCGTCGATGACGGAATAGGAGTATTTGTTTATAACAAATAAGGGTATATAGCGTTTCCTTGCTATATACCCTCTTTTATTTAAGGATGTATGATCTTAAATGTTATGCTGCAGCTGCGTTAATCCAACCATATACGAAACTGCAAAGACCAAATGCTACTACACCCAGTGTACAGATAGCTAATGCTAACTTGGTACTTGCTGCACTAGTGAATGTTGGCAATGGTTTGTCGTTATGCTTGATATACATGGCTTTGACAATCAACAGATAGTAGTAGAGTGAGATAACGGTATTGATCAATGCAATGAATACGACACCGTAGGCCATTGCGCCAATCTGTGTATCAACACTCATTCCCTTTACTGCTGCCATGAATACAAAGAACTTACTGAACATTCCGGCAAATGGTGGAATACCACCCAGTGAGAACAATGCAAGAGTCATCAGGAATGCCAACTTAGGATTAGTTGTATACAGTCCGTTATAACTTTCCATATCGACAACACCATTGTTGTGCTCTTCGATACTGCTAATCACGGTGAATACTGCCATATTGGCTACTACATAGATCAATACGTAGAAGCTCAACGCGGTAACACTCATGCTGTTGTTGCCTACAATTGACAATACGATATAACCGGCCTGTGAAATTGAACTGAATGCCATGAAGCGCTTCAAATCGCTCTGACGGATGGCAAACAGGTTGGCTACGGTAATAGATAATACGACAACGATGAAGAGTAGATTCTGCCAATACATAACGACTGGTGCGAAAACTTTCATCAGGATGGCTGCAAGAGCAAATGCTGCTGCACCCTTAGATACGACACTCAGATAACCTGTAACGGTGGTCGGAGCACCCTGATAAGTATCGGCTGTCCAGAAATGGAATGGTACAAGGGAAATCTTGAAACCTAATCCACTGAAGAAGAATACCATACCCATGATAATCATCGGTGTGGCAGAAATCTTAGATACGATATCGTCGAAATATAATGTACCTGTAGCGCCATAAATGAAACTGATACCGAAAAGCATTACACCACTTGAGAATGTGGCGGTAAGAATAAACTTAGCTGCTGCTTCGGCACTCTGATGGCGGTATTTGTCAAGACCTACAAGACATGCCATTGGCACTGATGCCATTTCAAGACCAAGGAAGAACAATAGGAAGTGGTTAGCACTTACCATCATATTCATACCCAACAAAGTAGAAACTACTAGCATATAGAACTCGCCTTCCTTGAAGGTGGTGTCTAGACGACTCATCCACTCTCGACTCTGAATAAGAACGATTAATGTTCCGAAAGCAAGAATGGTCTTGATAACACCTACTGTGGCATTGGTATAATACATACCGCTAAAGGCGGTGGCTGTCTCTGTTGTACTCATGTTGAACAACAGATGAGCGGTCATCAGGATGCAGACCAATGGGTTGAACCACTTACGTGGCTCGTCACCTGGCTTACGAGCTGTACAGAAGTCTGCAATGAAGACGATAACCAAGAGGGCTGTAAGTGTTACCTCTGGTATCATATTTAAAAACTGACTATAATCTATATTCATTTTCTTATATTCTTAAATGTTTCATTACAGAGCAGCTATTGGGGCTGCATTCAAAATATGTCCAATCAATGGAGCTACGGCTTCTGAGATGATGTTCTGGAAGAAAAGTGGGAACATACCCAAACCTGCTACACAGAAAATCAAACCACCAATGGCCAATCGCTCATCCCATGTAGCATCATGAAGTTTGTAGAACTCTGGATTAGGAACCTTCTGATAGAGGATCTTACCTACAACACGAAGGATATAAACAGCTGTTACTACAATTGATGTACATGCTATAATCGTGCAGACGCGATGGAAAGTGTCTCCATTCTCGAATGATCCAACAAAGATGGTCATCTCGGCAACGAATCCTGAGAAACCTGGCAAGCCGAGGTTAGCCAAACCTGCAACAACATAAGATACTGAGAGGAATGGGATGATCTTCATCAAACCACCAAGATAACGTACGTCACGAGTGCCGGCACGGTGATAAATCATACCGATACATGCGAAGAACAATGCTGTCATCAATCCATGAGAAAGCATCTGAAGAACGGCTCCTGTAATGGCAGTACGGGTAAGCATGAGAAGTGCAAAAAGTACCATACCACAGTGTGATACTGATGAATAGGCATTGATGTACTTCAAATCGGTCTGTACACATGCTGAAAGTGCTCCATATACTACTGAGCAAGTGGTAAGGATCAAGAAGACCCATGATAGCTGCTGAGCGGCATCTGGTAACAGATACATGGCAATACGGAAACAACCGTAACCTCCAAGTTTCATCAATACTCCGGCATGCAACATTGATACTGCCGTAGGGGCTGAAGCATGACCGTCAGGAGACCATGTATGGAATGGGAACAATGCTCCAAGAACTCCGAAACCAATGAAGATGAATGGGAAGAAGATCTTCTGGATGTGAACAGGGATATTGTGCAATGCTGCTATCTCGTTGACTTCCATCGTGGTGGCACCACTGAAATAATAGATGGCAAGAATACCGATGATCAGAAGGGCAGAACCACCCATCAACATCAAGGTAAGTTTCATTGCTGAATATTCCTTAGCACCAGTACCCCATACACCAATCAACAAATACATCGGAATCAAGGCTACCTCGTAGAACATGAACATAGTGAACATATCGGTGGAAATGAAGAATCCAAATACACCAATACTCAAAAGTACGAACCAAAGGAAATATTCTTTCTTCATTGGTTCCAACTGCCAACTGGCAAAAGTTCCTGTGAATACGATAACTGCTGAAAGCAGAATCATTACCACTGAAATGCCATCGACACCAACACTATAACAGATGTTCAGCGGAGCAAACCAAGGCACACTGTAAGTGAACAGCATCAAATCGGTATTGCCTGCATTACGCATCTGAACAAAAGCAACGGTAAGCCAGATAGCTAGGCCAAGGATGGCACTAGCTCCTACTACCATTACGCCGCGTACCTGATTATCGTTCTTTGCGAACCATAAACCTAACAGCATCAGGAGCGGAATTATTACGAATAATGTTAATATACTCATTTTCTTATTTCTTCAAAATTAAAGGATGCAAAGTAATACCAATGTAAGTGCTACGGTTCCGGTGATAAACCATGCTGCATATTGACGTACATCACCACTCTGCCATGGGCGAATAGTTTCGCCGGCTGTCTGTGTTCCCCAAGCGAGGAAGTTGAATGTGCCATCAATAACTCGACGGTCGAACCATGCGATTGGCTTAGAGAACAATCCAAAGACAATCTTATGAGTGAAGAACTGCCATGCGTCATCAATATAGAAGCGCTGAAGAGCTGCTTCATGAAGTTTCGGCATGCGACGCTTAAGCATATCTGGAACAGGGTTCTCACCACTCTTGTACATCCATGTTGCCAGACCGATACCGATGATTGCTACAACAATAGAAATCCATGCTACTGATGGCCATGTCCAAATAGCAAATGTCTGGATGGCAATATCCTCGGCATGTCCGTCAAGAGATACGAAATGACCAAATGGGATAAGACCGCAAAGACAACCTACAATGCAAAGGAATACTAATGGACCCCACATGATAGCAGGAACTTCCTGTGGCTTGCGACGATTCTCTGGATCTGCCTCATAGTAAGACTTGCCCCAGAAAATCACATAGTAAAGACGGAACATATAGAATGCTGTCATACCTGATACCAAGGTCATAAACCAACCAAGGAATGGACTGAAATGGAAGCAGGCTGCAACGATTTCATCCTTTGAGAAGAATCCTGAGAATGGGGGAATTCCTGAAATACAAAGGCATGCAAAGAAGAAGCACCAGTTGGTGATTGGCATATATTTGTGAAGGCCACCCATATAATCCTTGAAGTTGCTGCCGATGATGACAATGATCGCACCAGAGCAGAGGAACAAGAGAGCCTTGAACATTGCGTGTGTGAACAAATGGAACATACTTGCCATGTATCCTACACTACCCTCTCCTTCTACAGCACTACAAACGCCTAAGGCTACAAGCATATAAGCAATCTGAGAGATTGTAGAGAAGGCTAGACCTCGCTTGATATCGCGCTGGGTACATGCTACAGCTGCTGCATAGAATGCTGTGAATGCTGCTATGTAGGCAACATAGTGTAATGTGTTAGGAGCATACTTCAACCATATAGGCATCAATGAGGCTACCTGGAACACACCGGCAACAACCATGGTTGCAGCATGGATAAGTGCTGATACTGGGGTTGGACCTTCCATAGCATCTGGCAACCAAATATGCAATGGGAACATGGCAGACTTACCTGCACCACCGATAAACATCAGGAAGAGTGCCACTGGAAGAATATTTACTGCCATTGGCAAACGATTGGCGATAGTAGGATCTGCATTCAGATCAAAATTAAATGTTCCTACGTAATAGCTATAGAACAAGATACCAATAAGGAAGAACAAGTCGGCAAAACGTGTTACGATAAATGCCTTCTTAGAAGCATGAACTGCCGCATGCTTTGGATAATAGAATCCAATAAGCAAATATGAGCAGACACCTACAAGCTCCCAGAAAAGGTACATCTGGAAAATGTTGGTGGCAACAACGAGGCCGAGCATTGACATGGTGAAGAGTGAAAGGAATGCATAGAAGCGCTGGAAACCCTTCTCATAACCTTCGACACGATACTCTTCATCGCGTTCTGCCATATAACCTAATGAATAGATGTGTACCATGAAGCTGACTGTCGTGATAACAACAAGCATCATCACGCTGATAGGGGTAAGACGGAAACCGATGTTGAAAATAAGTTCGGTACCGAACAAAGGAGCCTTACCAAAGTCGAGCCATGTAAGATTAAATGCAGTAACAGTAGGATACAAACCTGCTGCATCTCTTCCTACTGCAAAGAAATACTCATAGGCTGTGTAGAGGGAAAGACACCAAAGCACACCCAGTACTGTAGTACCGATGCCGAAGGCAACTTTCTCCTTCATCTTCATACCGCAAAGACCTAAAACTAAAAAGCTCAGGAACGGCAGAAGTAGTATTAAAAATGAATAACTATATTCCATTGTTTTTAGAATTTCATGTTTTCAATACTGTTCACCTGATCACTGTGGTAGTTGCGGTAAACATTAATAATAATAGCAAGAGCTACGGCTGTTTCGGCAGCACTGATGCCAATAGAGAAGAGTGTGAAGAACATTCCCTCCATCTGACCTGGGAATAGAATGCGATTGAAAACAGCGAAATTCATATCGGCTGCATTCAAAACCAATTCTACGGAGATAAGCATTGCTACCAAGTTACGACGGGTAACGAAACCAAATACTCCTAAGAAGAACAACAGTGTGCTCAATACGAGAAATGCACTAACTGGGATCATTTCTTATCCTCCTTTCTTGCTATCATTATAGCTCCAACAATACATGCAAGAAGGAAGAGTGAGATGAACTCGAATGGGAGTACATATCCGTACTTCTCGCTACCTACAAGTGCTGCACCAATCTGGTTCATTGGAACCTCGACATCGGCAACGGTAAGAGCTTGATTAATAAACTGATTCTTGATAAGTACAACGGCTACTGTAACCAAACCAACAACAGAAATCAAAAGTCCCTGACAAATACGACTGCCACGGAAACGTTCTACTAAATTCTGAAGGGTGCGCTTACTAACCAACTGAATAGCAAAGATGTACATCATTGTGATACCACCTGCATAAACAGAGATTTGTGCTGCACCAAGGAAGGTGTAGTCGAGCAGGAAATAAATGCCTGCCACACCAAAGAGCACGAACAACAAGAATGTTGCTGCACGCATAATGCTCTTGGTCATTACACACATGAAGGCTGAACCAAGAATGACTACAGCCAGGATGCAAAACATTACTAAATTTGCCATAATCTATTTACTTGGTTTTAGTGTTAAACTTACCGATTTCTAATGGAGCTCCACCATCGATAAGGTTAGGAAGACTTCCGCCTTTATATACTTCCTTATCAAGATGAAGTACCAACTTACTACGATCGAAAACGGCATTTTCAAAATCGTTAGTAAATTCGATAGCATCAAAATTACATGCATTTACACAAAGCTGACAGAACATGCAGTCACCAAGATCGTACTGATAATCATCGAGTACTTTCTTCTTACGACCGGTCTCTGGATTCTCTTCCATGTGAGATGTAATCTTAATGGTATCATTAGGACAAGACTTCTCACACATGGTACAAGCTGTACACTTGTAATCACCAAGCTGAAGGCCACGAGCCTGAATCTTTGGATCAGACAGATCCTGCTCTGTCACGCGCTTAAACACGAGACGACCACGATGGCGCTTGCTCACGTGGAGCGTGGTCTTTCGATTCTCTGGATATTGCTCGGTACTCTTTGGTGTGAAGTACTCCTTGAGGGTAATCTTCAAACCTGTGGCAAGAGTCTTCATACCATCGGCAATACCTTGAAAATATGATTTATCTTTATTTTCCATTTTTATTTCTTAATTCCTTTATCGATTATACCAATGCCTCGAAGGTGGTAATGAGTACCAGAACGAGTAGCATAAGTGGCATGAGATACTTCCACTCCAACTTTAGAATCTGGTCGATACGAAGACGTGGATATGTCCACTTCACCCACATCAGCAACCAAACTACAAAGAAGGCTTTGCCAAAGAACCATACAACACCTGGAATAAGATCCATAACATTGTTGAATGAGTCTAAACCACTGATATGAAGAGGCATCCATCCGCCCAAGAATACTGTTGCTGCAATTCCTGAGATTACGAAGAGATTCAAATACTCTGCCAAATAGTAGAAACCGAAACCCATACCAGAATATTCTGTGTGGTAACCTGCTGTCAACTCACTTTCTGCCTCTGCTAAGTCGAAAGGACCACGGTTGGCCTCGGCATTACCTGAAATCAGGAAGATAAGGAATGCTATCCATACAAAAGGATTCTGGAAAATCAACCAAGCACTATTCTGTGCCTCTACGATTCCACTAACTTGCATGGTTCCTGTAACTACTACTGAAGAGATGAGACATAAACCGAGTGACATCTCGTATGAAATCATCATCACGGCACCACGCATAGCAGAAATTACAGAATACTTATTGTTACTACCCCAACCTGCAAGGAATACACCAAGTACACCAATCGAAGAGATTGCTGTAATCATGAATACACCTACATTGAAATCGAGAATATGAGCACCTTTGTTCCATGGAAGGAATGAGAAGGTTCCTACAGAAGCAACTATTACAAGGAACGGAGCGATGCAGTAGAGTAATTTATCAGCCTTGTCAACTGTAAAGATCTCCTTGATCAACATCTTGATAACGTCTGCAAATACCTGGAAGATACCCCAAGGACCTACACGCATAGGGCCTAAACGGCACTGGAAATAGGCGCAGACTTTACGCTCCATGAAAATTAATGCAATAGCAATCAGAGCATAGGCTGTAAGAATCAGCACGCCAACAACTACGCACTCTATCAAAATCGACCAAAACGAACTCAGACCTAATGTCTGTGTCAGTAATGTGTCGAACCATTTTGTAACGATACTAAAATCAAACATATCTTTATTTTCTATTATTCTTTATTAATTTTAGTATTATCTATCCAAGTCAGGAATTACGAAGTCGATGGTAGCACCTGTTGTTACCAAGTCGGCTATCTTCTGACCCTTAAGCATCTTATCGAATGCGCCGGTAAGCGTAAGTCCCATTGGGCGCATCTTCAAGCGGTAAGGGCTCTTGTCGCCTCTACTGTCCAAATATACGCCAAATTCGCCTGCACCACCTTCCACAGAGAAGAACCACTGACCTTCTGGAACCTTGATAATAGGTTTCTGCTTGATATAATATTCTCCCTCTGGGATATTATCGATAAGTTGTTCGATAATATCAAGACTCTGATAGATTTCGTGGATATGAACCATATAACGATCCATAGAGTCTGCACCTGTAAGGGTGATTTCCTTCCACTCTACCTTATCATATAAGTCGTATGGATGATTCTTACGAACATCGTTGTGCCAACCAGCTGCACGACCTGCAGGACCAGTAACAGCATAATTGATACAATCCTCAAGACCCATAGGACCAACCCCTTCGAAACGGTTGTGTGTAATCACATTATCACCGAATACGTCAAGGTATTCCTGAACCATTGGACGAAGGTACTTACAGAGCTTCTTCGTATTTTCTACGAAGTTAGGATCGATATCATCCTGAACGCCACCTATTCTATAATAGTTCTGAATCAAGCGGCCACCCGTTGTTTCCTCCATCACGTTGAGCACGTGCTCACGATCACGCATACAATAGAGGAATGCTGTAAGTGCACCCATATCCTGAGCAGCTGTACCAAGGAACAACAAGTGGTTGTCGATACGCTGGAGCTCATCCATAATTGTACGGATATACTTGATACGTTCTGAAAGTTCAATGCCCATAGCTTCCTCGATGACACCAACAAGTGCATGACGATGATGCATAGCACAAAGATAGTTCAGACGATCTGTAAGAGCCAAGGTCTGTGGATATGTCATGCTCTCCATCATCTTCTCCATACCACGATGGATATAGCCTAAGTGTGGATAAACATGCTTGATAGTCTCACCATCCAAAACGGTTTGTAAACGGAGCACACCATGAGTAGATGGGTGGTTAGGACCGAGGTTTACGACAAATTCGTCTTCCTCAAAGAGGCGATGCTTAGTTTCAACGAGATTTCCATGTGCATCGAGATTCCACTCTGAGGTGAAATCGCTTTCTGGCTCATCCGTTTCTGGGAATTTATTATTCTCAGGACTCATATCAAAGTCCTTACGCAATGGATATCCTACGAAATCGTTGCGCAAGAAAAGGCGACGCATATCTGGATGACCCAAGAACTTGATACCAAGGAAATCGAACACCTCACGCTCAAGAAGGTTGGCTGCATTCCATAGTTTTAAAACAGAAGGGATAACATAGTTCTCTCCTACTTGCTTAGCAATCACCTTTGTAGAACAACGCTCATGACTCTCTGTATTTTCAAGAATGTAGATACATCCGAGACCTTCCTCACCAAAGTCTTCACCGATAATGGTAACAAGGTAGTCGAAATGTTTCTCGTTCTTCAACTTCGCCATTTCATCAGCGAAGTTATCGAAAGTGAGTTCAATATTATTAAGTTTCATATTCTTATTACCTCATTAATCAGTTAGACCTTTCTGTGGATCGAAATCTTCAGGAACATTTGTTACGATGATAGGTTCCTTGTGACCGAGTTTCTGATTGTCGCTAAGATTCTCATTGCTCAATCCATGAAGACCACCCTTGCTCATTGAGAGTTCCTTTTCTTCTTTGCTCATCTTATGATTAGCACCACCAAAGAATTTTTCTACCTTTATCTTACGCTGCAACTGCATCATACCATAAAGGATTGCTTCTGGACGTGGAGGACAACCTGGGATATATACATCAACAGGTACCAACTCGTCGATACCACGAACTACGCTATAGCTCTTCTTGAAAGGACCACCACTGATAGTACAACCACCTACGGCAACGACATACTTAGGTTCTGCCATTTCATCATATAAGCGCTTGAATACAGGGGCCATCTTGTTGGTAATTGTACCAGCACACATAATAAGGTCGGCCTGACGTGGTGAGTTACGGGTTACCTCGAAACCAAATCGAGAGAAATCGTAGCGTGCACAACCTACGGACATGAACTCGATACCACAACAAGAGGTACCAAAGGTAAGTGACCAAGGAGAGTTCGAACGTCCCCAGTTGATTGCTGCATCGAGAGAGCCAAGAATTACATTTGCACCACCCTCGTTCAATTGCTGAGCAATCTCCTCAAGGGAGCTATTATCCTTAAACTCTTCATAAGGAATACTCTTGATAGAGGCTCTTTTCTTTACTTCCATTCCAATGCTCCTTTCCGCCATGCATAAGCAAGGCCAAATACTAATACCAACAGGAAGAAACCAATGCTAACAAGGGCCATTGATCCAAACTGCTTTACTACGACTGCCCATGGATACAAGAATACGGTCTCAATATCGAACATCAGGAAAAGGATGGCGAAGAGATAGTAGCCAATATGGCTGGGTAACCATGAAGACCCTCTGGTCGGGATACCACACTCAAAAGGTTCACCCTTAACCGGATTGTAAGAACGAGGACCGATAAGCTTAGCTATGACGTAAGCCGCCAAGACCAAGGTTACAGCCGTTAACAAAACGGTAATTAACAAAGTGAAATTCATAAAATTTTTATAACGTTATTTTAAATAATTTGCTCATAAACGCAATGGGTAGCTAATCCATCACAAGCGACTGCAAAGTTACAAATTATTTTGTTAACACGAATAGAAATTCTTGAAAAAGTGTGGAGGAGGTAAAAAATATAGTTTACAACAAAAAGGATAGGGCGCAAGCTGACGCGCTCTATCCTTTTCTTATTATCAAGAATTTCTCTTATTCATCAAGAGAACTCCAATATGATTTTCTATTATTTCTTGATAGGATATTTATACAGCAACAAGAGCATAATCACGACGATGAGTGCTGGAAACAATGAGAACAATGCCCAAATCATGTCTTTTACAGCTCCATAATTTGTAATATTTACCACAGTTTGACCTGTCACAGGATCAGTACCGGAAACAAAACCGGAAAGACCGAGCAACAAAGCAACCAACGAACCAGAAATGGCGGTACCAAACTTCTGCGCCATTGTTCCCGAAGAGAAAATCAATCCCGTAGATGATGTTCCGTTCTTCTCGGTGGCATAGTCGGCCACATCTGCATACATAGACCAAAGAAGTGGAGAATACAATCCTACGCCAATAGAAGTCAGCACTACAACACAGACCATTACCCAAATATAATCAGGTTTCATTGGGATAAAGAAGAAGCCGATAGAGAATACAGCACAGATGACAGCTGCCACGGTAAAGGCTTTTTTCTTAGAACCCATCCACTGGGTAAACTTAGGTGAAAGGCCTCCAAAAATCATACAAGTTACTTCTCCGAATGTCATAAACACGGTATAGTTGATGATCAGTCCGTTAATTGTGATATCACCACCAAGACAGTACGTGAGCAGATAACCTGCTACGGCATAGCGGAAACCATTAAAGAAGTTTGTACAGATACCTATCAATGTAAGATAAATCCATGGTTTATTTTTGAAGAGGTCTTCAAATGGTTTCATCGTAAACTTCTCGGCGCGAACAGGTTTCATTCTTTCTTTCGTGAGAAGACCACAGCCTAAGGTCATCGCTGCAGCAACAATACCGAATCCGGCACCAAGAACAGCATACTGATGAGCTTCTGTACCTCCTACCATCTTCTGCAGATAAGGAAATGAGAGAAGAGTGGCAAAACCCATGGCATAGGCTCCTACCATACGGAATGAAGAAAACTGATTTTTCTCATTATCATCATCGGTCATCACACCAAGCAACGAACCGTAAGGTACATTTACTGCAGTATAAATTGCCATCATCAACAGATATAGAGTATAGGCATATACTCGTTTGCCTACAGGACCAAAATCAGGAGTATAAAGCAATAAAGCAAAGACCAGTCCGAAAGGTATTGCACCAAATATCAACCAAGGACGATAGGTTCCCCATTTAGATTGTGTACGGTCGGCCAGACTACCCATCAGAGGATCGGTAACAACATCAAACATACGAGCCACAAGCATCAATGCAGCAGCATCAGCAACGGTCAAGCCGAAAACATTGGTGAAAAACAGAGGAAATGCTATCGACATGATTTTCCATGTGATGCCACCTGCGGCTGCATCACCCATTGCATAGCCGATTTTCTCAATCAATTTTATTTTTGCCATTCTTATTATTTATATAGTTTCTACAAGTCTATCTATATAGAAACGTTAGAATCTTTATTTTATTTTATATTCCTACAATTCTTTGTAAGAACTTTAGAATATAACTAATATATTTTTTAACTTTTCGCCGTTATTACAAGATAAAAGTGTATCTTTGCACTCAAATTAACTTAATATAGAAACCTACCAATGAAAACTCTCTTTGTTAAACATAGGGGAATACTCATCAGGGTATTATTTTTAGCATTCGTATTTCTCTTTTGGGATATATGCCATCCTGAATATTTAAATTATCATGAGCAAAATCAGTTGTTTCTTTTTTCCTCTGATTATTTATATAGCAGAATAGCTATTGCAGGCGGATTGGCTGACTACATATCTGAATTTCTCGTACAATTTTTTTATTACTCATGGCTTGGAAGTCTTATCATTGGTTTACTTCTTCTATCGCTCCAGCATGCTGTATTCTTACTGAGTGACAAACGTCTTCTAATCTTGAGTTTCCTACCTTCCCTTCTTTCGATATGGGCCTTAGGTAATCAAAACGTCTTGTTCTCATTCTTTGTCGCCCTTATCATAATTCTCTATGCAGCATATTATTTCCGCCACCTTCATATTCTTGCTGACTTGATACTCATTCCCCTATTATTCTGGGCTATGGGTGCCTTGGTGTGGATATACGTTGCCATACGATGTTTCAAGAGTCGCACCAGATGGTCATGGTTGTATTGTCTATATATAATAGGTATACAGCTAGGAGCATATATCACGATATTACGTCAATGGCCTTTGCAGCGTGTACTCTTCGGGATCAACTACTACAGAGACGAGACGCTCGCTCCTTTACTCTTATATTTAGTTGCCATCGTTGCATTCTTGATTATTGTATTCTCACAATATGTCAACAGACTCAATAGTAGGATCGTACATATGTCATCGGTTTTAGGGACATTTATTATACTTTGCCTTGCCATTTTCTTAGGATTCGACAAGGATAATTGTGAACTGCTAAAGGATGATATGCTCGTTCGACAGGAGAAATGGGACGAGATCATCTCGAGAGCAGAAAACTACCAACCTCATTGTGCCTTCAGTAGTGAGAGCGTAAATTTGGCTTTAGGTATGACCCGTCAACTAGCTGACCGTATGTTCGATTTCTACCAATCGGGCATCGATGCGATGATTATGCCTCCTGTACGCGATAATTTCTCCAACATGGTATCAGCAGAGACTTTCTTCCGTCTTGGTATGGTCAATTCTGCCTTACGATACTTTTCCGACTTACAAGAGTCTATTCTAAATGCCAGAAAGAGTGGTAGACTCGAACAGAGAATCACGGAATGTTATATTGTCAACGGTCGTTATCTGATAGCTCAAAAGCATATCGACTTATTGAAGCAATCGCTATTCTATCGCTCATGGGCACAAGAGGCTGAGGACTATCTGAACCATGAGACGATGATTGCTAATCATCCCGTGTGGGGACAGATGCGAAAATTCCACTTCAAGAAAGACTATCTATATAGTTATCCAGAGATAGAAAAGATGTTCGGGCAGTTGTTTGCCGACCATACCGACAACAAATTGGCACTGGATTACTTCATGGGTGGGATGTTACTAAAAGGTGATTACGATGGCTTCATGAACTATATGCGATTTGTAGAGAGTTACGGAGGATATATGTCGATGCCGATGGGATATCAGGATGCCATAAGATTCATTCAAAGTCAAGGCATGGATTCGTCATCGCGCTATGGCATTTACGTAAGGCAAATGATGAGTAAGAACAATTAAGTATAATAGTATGAAACGATATATATATTTCTTTTTCGTATTACTAGCATTCTATGGGTTCACGGCTTGTACCAACTTGCCAGAGAATGTTACAACAGTAAACCGTCTGCCTGTCATTTTTCCAGACTACACGGACGTCACGATTCCTGTAGATATTGCGCCACTCAACTTCAACATCGTGGGCAGAACAGACGCTGTGGATGTCGTACTGAAAGGGGAAAAAGGAGGCGAGATTCATTCGAATGGTGACTATGCTGATTTCGATATTGATGAGTGGCATCAACTTACACAACTTAATGCCGGAAGCAGCATCCGCGTGACGGTATGTGTAGAAAGAAATGGGAAATGGACTCAATATAAGGATTTCTTTTTACATGTAAGTCCTTACCGACTCGATGATTATGGAGTGACCTATCGTCTAATTCCGCCTGGTTATGAGGTCGGTGGAGAAATAGGTATCTACCAGCGAAACATACACAATTTCGACGAGACCGCTATTCTTGAAGAGAAAGCTGTACCGGGAAATTGCATCAACTGCCACACACCCAATCATACGGACCCGAAAATGTTCACCAGTCAGATGCGAAGTGAACATGGTGGAACCTTAGTACAAATTGATGGCGTACAGAAATGGTACAACACAAAAACTGACTCTACAAAAGCTGCGGGTAGTTATGCCTACTGGCATCCAAAAGGCAGATATATTGCCTACTCTACCAATGATGTACGACAAAGTTTCTTTGTAGGCAGGCATCAACCAATTGAGGTATTCCATAATTTCGGGAATATCATATTATTTGACACAAAGACAGGAGAACTAGTTCTTGATAATAAGCTACAAACACCAGACTGGCTCGAAATATTCCCAGCCTTTTCTGCAGACGGTAAGACAATGTATTATAGTACCTCGAAAGGTTGCGATGTTCCTACAGAATATCAAAAGGTGAAATGTAGTTTAGTGGCCATACCTTTCAACGCAAAAAATGGTACTTTCGGAACTAAGGTTGATACTCTTCTAAATGGTCCCAAAACCAATTCCAGTTATCTTCATGCTCGTCCATCTTATGACGGTAAATGGTTGATGTTCACGAAATGTAGTAGAAGTAATTTCTCCATCGTTCAACCAGATGCTGACTTATGGATCATGAATCTCAAGACGCGACAGAGTTGGCCACTCACAGGGGTAAATAGTCCTTGTACAGAAAGTTATCACAACTGGAGTAGTAACAGTCGATGGTTTGTATTCTCCAGCAAACGAGGCGATGGTATATACACAAAACTATATTTCTCAAGTATTGATGACAAGGGGCATGCTACCAAGCCTTTCTTGCTCCCCCAGAAAAATCCTTGGGAATATTACCATAGACTCTTTAAGGCTTACAATGTACCTGATTTTACGAAAACAAAAGTAGATTTTGACATAAAAGAAGCACAACGTCAATTGAAGAAAGACAGAATCCAAGTAACTATCAGAAAATAGCTCAGTTTACTAAACAAACCTATGCTAAGGAAATATAAGACAGCAGTACTAGCAATAGGGGCAGCAACGCTGGTAACCCTAATAAAGGGACTAACAAACATGACCTGTGGATGGCTTTTCGTAGCTGCATATCTATGGATGGGCTTGATTATTGCTAAGACCCTTGTAAAGCAATTTAAGCATTGGAATTGGAAGAAAATAGGAGCAACTCTAAGTCATCTCGGATTGTTACTCGTGTTGGTAAGCGCCTTTATTGGTCAAAATTATATCAAGCGGGAAAAAATATACTGTACTGAAGGACAAACAACATGGCAGGCAATAGATGATAGTAATCGGGTGATGATAATGCCCTTTGGTATAAAACTAAATAAGTTTGAGATGGAAGAATATTTACCAGAGCACACGCCACGACAATATCATTCCCATCTAACAATTATTTCTGAGAATGAATCCATCCGACAAAGAACAATTTCAGTGAATCATCCCTGTAAAATAAATGGATGGATTTTATATCAATATAGTTATGATACCATTGGTAATGGAAAATACCTAAGTATCTTCGAGGCAGTGAGCGACCCTTGGCTTCCTGCTGTATATGTGGGAATATTTCTGCTGATGGCTGGTGCACTACTAATCCTCTTCAACATGAAAGGAAAAGCATGGAGGCACTGGCTGCCAACCATAGCCATTGGTGGATTTAGCATTGCAACTTATTGTATGGCCGTTTTGGGCCAGAATCATCTAATGCCGGCATTGCAAAGCCATTGGTTTGCTCCACACATAGCAGCCTACATCATAGCTTATACTATGCTTGGAACAGCAACGGTAGTTGCTGTAGTTTTGATGCTACGCAAAGACACAACCCCTAAACAACTATATATCACCGACAATCTAGTAAACGCTGGATTAGCTATGATGACGCTGGGGATGTTAATGGGGGCAATCTGGGCAAAGGAAGCTTGGGGACATTATTGGAACTGGGACCCTAAGGAAACTTGGGCTGCTACTACATGGCTAGGCTATCTTATGTATATACACTTGCACATCGGTAAATCAAGAAATCACCAATGGGCATGTCTTCTACTCATTTTCTGTTTCATACTATTACAGATGTGTTGGTGGGGCATCAATTACATGCCAAATGCTCAAGCAACGAGTTTACACACATACAATATTTAAGAGTGACAAGAAATAGAAAGATGGTCTATACCAAAAACGATCCGACTATGATAACTAACAAGTCGCAAGATCGGAGAACGCTCAATGACTGTAATCTCATAGCCTTTTTCCTCTGCCACAGAGCGGAGAATACCGGAAAAGTGATAAGCAATACTTCCGACGAAACCTACCCTATTTGTACCAGAATACTGCACAAGATTACGGTCAAAGAAGTTACGGAAGTTATCAGCCACAAGTTGTTGAAGCTGTACTTCTTCGAGATGTTCGGCTATAAATGGAGCTATTGAAGCCAAAAAACGGTTGGCCATTGGTTGTCGATATACTTTCTGAATAATTTCAGCATAAGTTAAACTTGACCAAGCGAGATATTCGTCACGCAACGATTCTGAAAGAAATCCCTTAAAGATAGCATTGAGGAAATGCCGACCCAGTACTGCTCCACTTCCTTCATCTCCAAGAATATATCCAAGCGGTGGAATATTTCTTACGATTGTACTTCCATCATAAAGACAACTATTAGCTCCTGTACCCAAAATACAAGCAATACCCTCATGATCATTACATACAGCACGAGCAGCACCGAGCAAGTCTCCGTAAGCCTCAACGACAGAAGCCTCAGGAAATACTATAGCAAGAATTTCGCACATCAAAGGCCGTTGAACAGAAGTACATCCACTACCATAAAAATACACACCGGCAAGTTGTTCAAAACAAAGTTGAGGCCGAAGTTCATCACGCAAAATATGTTCGATTTCTTCGCGCGACTGGTGAATAGGATTAATACCTTGAGTATGAACAAGGCGATAGGTACCGTTATGGGACACTAATGCCCAATCGGTTTTGGTGCTTCCACTATCAGCTATTAGAATTTCCATATTATTATACATCATTTTTGCTTAGTCGCTGCAAAAATAACTAAATTTCTGCTTTAAAGAGCACTATCTGCCATAAAAATTAAGTATCTTTGCACTCTATAATGTGCAGATTATGAAGAAAAGAATCTTTTTACTATTTCTAATGTTCATTGCCTTAGCTCTTCCAAGCCATGCTGTGCTGAAAGAGGGCAATCTCGACACCACTCTATTCGTACTTCGTAACGAACTATCAAACTATCATATCGACTTAGAGAAACGAAGTAAGAACATCAAACAGTATAATCAACAAATGGTAAAGGAACTGATTGAAGTGATAAATCAGGCCGACCAAAATACGATGATGCTGTATTCACAGAAAAGTGGATATGTGTTTGAGTTGACTTATGCTTGCCATCAGGCTACAGAGGCTTATCGCAAGTTTAAGAAAAAGACTATTCCTTTCCAAAAGATTCTGCGAAAAAATAAAATTGAGGTTGGACGACTTGATTCTCTCATCGAAAATCTACGCACCATGCAGGTAGACTATATGTCGGAGAAAACAAAAACCGATAGAGCTTGTTGTCTTGCACTTGCTATTAATATCAGAAGGACGCTGGCCGAAAACGGACAGCAATTGATGGATTATCAACATTATTATGAACTCACTGAGAAACGTTTAAAATATCTCAATGATTATGCTGTGCGTAGATATGCTGATATTCAAAACAGTATATTCTCAAATGCCGATGGTAACTATTTACAGACATTGGCTTCTTTTGGGAAGCAATGGAGGCAAACCAGTGAAGATGTAACGGCCAAATATAAGCCGATAGGAAGTGTAGGGCACATGGTGTCGCAATGGGATGTGAGAATTATCTTCATGCTATTTGCTATCATCATATTCTATGCATTAGTATCTATCATCCTGAACATTGTTGTCATCAGGGTAATTCTTACAAGAATTCTGAGAAGCGAAAGGTTCTCACATATCAAGGAAGAATTTATGATACGCCGCCGATGCATTATCATGGCTATGACAGTGATTACCTTTGCCATTATTCTAGGAATAATCCGCGCTACCGTACAACAGAATTTCATAATCATGGCGTGTGGACTGCTCGTGCAATACACTTGGTTGCTGGGAATGATTCTGTTATCGTTGTTACTCCGTGTAAAAGCCGAACAAATCATGAGCGCATTCCGAATCTACAGTCCATTGCTTGTGATAGGATTCATCGTCATTGTGTTCAGAATCGTACTGATTCCAAACACGCTTATCAATCTGATATTTCCGCCTATCCTATTACTCTGTTCATTATGGCAATGGAGTGTGATTTGTCGACAGAAGAAGAATGTGCCTAAAACGGATATGTATTATACGTGGGTGTCACTCATCGTCATCATCGGTTCTACCCTATCAGGATGGATGGGATGGACTTTCTTTAGTGTAATCATCATTATCTGGTGGGTGATGCAGCTCACATGCATCCTTACTATCACATTCTTCAGAGGATGGCTTATGGCATTTGCTTCTCGTCATAAACTAGAAGAGAAAGACATCCGACATAAATGGTTCTTCAATCTACTATTGCATTTACTGTTGCCTATAGCCGCATTGGGCACTATCGTTCTTTCCATCTATTGGGCTGCAGAGGTATTCAACCTGAGCGATGCTGTATGGGGTATTCTCGATCACAAATACGTAAACTTCAAACAGATTTCTTTTAATCTCTGGAACTTGCTCACGGTAGTGGTGCTATTCTACATCTTTAGATACATCAATCACACGGCAGATGCATTTATGAAGTTGCATTTTGAAATGATAGATCCAACAACAAGCGACAGTAGGTACACAATGACAAAGAACGTATTGCAAGTACTTACATGGGGTACATGGCTACTCATCAGCGTAGCTATCTGTAACGTATCTTATACATGGTTTGTGGTTATCTCGGGTGGTCTATCAACAGGTATCGGTTTTGCCATGAAAGATATTCTCGAAAACATCTATTATGGCATTTCGTTGATGGCAGGACGTATCAAAATAGGCGACTACATAGTATGTGACGGAGTACGTGGGCGCGTGAGCAGCATCACTTATACCTCAACAATGCTTGAGGCATTGGATGGTTCGGTTATGGCGTTCCAAAACTCACAACTCTTCACAAAAAACTATCGTAATATGACCAAGAACCATGGCTATGAGCTGGATATCCTTGAGGTAGGTGTGGCCTACGGAACCAACATTGATGAGGTGAAGAAGATTATCATCGAAGGAGTAAGCAAACTCAAATGTATCAATCATGAAAAGGGTGTAAAGGTATTACTGAAGAGTTTTGACGATAGTTGTATCACCCTACGCATCCTTGTTTGGGTAAACGTACTTAACCAGGCAATCGCTGATGCTGAAGTTATGGAATGTATATATAATGTGTTCAATAAGAATGGCATTGAAATTCCATTCCCTCAACGCGAAATAACAATCAAGCAGATTTCTCCTGACGTATCGAAAATAACAAAGGACTCCTCCAATGATTAATAGATTTGGCGGAACGAGTATTTTTTTATATCTTTGCAAAATATGAAACCAGTAATTATCGCAGGACCGTGCGTGATTGAATCGGCGGAACTGCTCGACACAGTAGCTCAACGGATTGTTGAAATCAACAAGCATCTAGGTACTGATATCATCTTTAAAGCGTCTTTCGATAAGGCAAACCGTACATCTTTACATTCATTCCGCGGTCCAGGCCTTGAGAAAGGATTACAAATGCTTAATGATATCAAAGAAAAATATGCGTTACGCATCATTACTGATATCCACGAGAGTTGGCAAGCTAAAGAGGCTGGACAAGTATGCGATGTACTACAAATTCCGGCATTTCTCTGCAGACAGACTGATTTACTTGTTGCTGCTGCCAAAACAGGAGCTATCGTGAATATTAAAAAGGCGCAATTCCTAAGTGGAAGAGATATGAAATATCCTGTACAGAAAGCACAGGAAAGTGGTGCCGCAGAAGTATGGCTCACAGAGCGTGGCAACTCATTTGGATATAATAATCTGGTAGTCGATTTCCGTAATATCCCTGATATGTTGGAAATTGTCCCTACCGTACTTATGGACTGTACGCATAGTGTACAACGTCCTAGTGCTGGCGATGGCAAGACTGTTGGTGATAGAAAATTCGTACCAAGTATGGCGATGGCTGCTAAGGCATTTGGCGCCACAGGCTATTTCTTTGAGGTCCACCCAGATCCTGATAATGGCAAGAGTGATGCTGCCAACATGCTGGAACTGGATAAACTTGAAGGGCTGGTAAAGAAATTAATAGACTAAGCAAATGACAAACAATAACATAGAAGATAGATTGAAAACTACAATTGAGTATGGTCAACAGGCCCTGCGCGATGAAGCTCAGGCCATTCTCGACCTAATACCACAGATGGACAAGAACTTCGAGAAGGCTGTAGATATGATGTTCCACTGTCATGGTAAGATCATCGTGACTGGTGTTGGCAAGAGTGGTAATGTGGGAGCAAAGATCGCTGCAACCCTAGCCTCTACAGGTACTCCAGCTTTCTTTATCAACCCATTGGATGTTTATCATGGTGACCTTGGTGTCATGACATCAGACGATGTGGTACTGGCTCTGTCAAACAGTGGTCAAACAGACGAATTGCTGAGATTCATCCCTATGGTACTCCATATGAACGTGCCTATAATCTCTATGACGGGTAATAGTGAATCTCTATTGGCCAAATATAGTAATGCACACATCTTAGTACATGTAGAAAAAGAGGCTTGTCCTTTGAATCTAGCTCCAACAAGTAGTACTACTGCAGCATTGGCTATGGGTGATGCTTTGGCTATAGCACTAATGACGATACGTAACTTTAAGCCTCGCGATTTCGCTCAATTCCATCCAGGAGGAGAACTCGGTAAACGCTTACTCACAACAGCCGAAGATGTAATGCGTACAGAAGATCTACCTATCATTCCGAGCGATATGAGTTTAGGAGAAGCTATCATACACGTAAGCAAAGGCAAACTAGGCTTGGGCGTCTCTTTGGACAAAAATCATAAAGTAATGGGACTAATCACTGATGGAGATATTCGTAGAGCTATGGAAAAATGGCAGGCAGAGTTCTTTAATCACAGTGTAAGCGACATTATGACACGAGAGCCTAAGATGGTATCGGCAAAGACAAAGTTGTCGGAAATTCAACGTATCATGCATCAGCATAAGATTCATTCTGTTCTAGTTACAGATAAAGAAAGACGGCTCCTAGGTATTGTAGATAGTTATGCAGCATCGGCAATGTAATTGCTTCGGGATTAATATGGGATAATATCGAGAGAACAAGTTATTGTGAAAACTAAATATATTTTATTAGGTTGGGGACTGCTCATCTGTTCATTAGTGAATGCACAGACGAGCGATTCTCTAATCGTAAACCAATTGCGCAGCAAGGGCGTGAGCTTTTCGCACAACAATTCGGTGACACTCCTCATGGATGGTCAACAGAAATTCGATGATCTTTTCAAGGCCATCGATCAGGCACGTAGCAGCATCCACATGGAGTATTTTAACTTCCGTAACGATTCTATCAATCATGAACTTATCAAGCATCTGGAACCCAAAGTGAAAGAGGGTGTGGAAGTAAGACTACTCTTTGATGGTTTCGGAAATTCATCGAATAACAAGCCAATGCGGAAGAAAGACATTAAGGCAATCAGAGCCAAAGGTATTGAGATTTATGAATTTAACCCTGTAGAATTTCCATGGTTTGATGATATCTTTAATCGCGATCATCGCAAGATTGTGGTAATCGATGGAAAGATTGCTTATACGGGAGGCATGAATGTAGCCGACTATTATATCAAAGGAACTAAAGCCATAGGGACTTGGAATGATATGCATTGCCGCATTGAGGGTGATGAGGTGAACACATTACAGCGTATCTTCCTCAAAATGTGGAAAAAAGTAACAAACAAGGATATTCATGGTTCAAAATATTTTTATGGCGAGTTCCCTGCTAAATACTTTAAGGGACTAAAAGCTGATAATACACCAACAAGATACAAGAAGATGGTTGGAATCATCAATCGAGAACCACACACTTCGAATGATATTATTCGTACCTTCTATGTGAATGCTATCAAGGATGCTAGAAAGAGTATCAAACTGATAAATCCTTATTTCACTTTGAGTAGGAAACTTAAAAAGGCTTTGAAAAAAGCTGTAAAACGTGGCGTAAAGGTAGAAATTATGCTTTCTACGAGGAGTGATATTCCTTTAACACCTGACTGTGGTTTCTTCAATGCACATAATTTGATGCAAGCAGGATGCACCGTATGGATGTACACCCCAGGATTCCATCATACAAAGATTATCATGGTAGATGGTAGGTTCTGTACTGTAGGATCAGCAAACTTGAATTCTCGTTCTTTGAGATGGGACTATGAGGAAAATGCTGTAATCATAGATCCTTATACTACTCAACAATTGACCGACCTCTTCGAAAAAGATAAAAAGGATAGTTTTTTGCTTACAGAGGAGTCGTGGCGGAAATGGAGAACACCTGTTCAACGACATATCGGCTGGTGGGCAAACTTACTTTCTCCATTCTTATAATATTTCTTAGAATAGATTTATGGAAAAAATGAATCATAAAACGGCGAAAGGGGGAAGACCAAAAATCGCTATTATCGACCCAAATACATTGGCTGTAATTGGTCTGAAGGGAATACTACAGAACATTCTACCCATCATGATGGTAGATTCCTTCGCATCGGTAGAAGAACTGAAGACAGCTGGCATAGAAAACTATTTTCACTATTTCGCTGCCATAAATATCGTGGTAGAATCACGTAGTTTCTTTCAAGAAATTGCTCGCAAGACAATTGTCCTCACAACGTTAAATGACCCAGCCACTCACCTATCAGAGTTTAAATGTCTCTGCGTAAATATGCCTGAGGAGCAACTTGTAAAAGCATTATTGGCTCTAGAACAATATGGACATCCACATGGAAAGAACCTACCCAATTTACCGAAAGCTCTAAATAGCAAAATACTTTCTGACCGCGAGATAGAAGTATTATCGCTAGTCGCACAGGGAAAAATCAATAAGGAAATCGCTGACCAACTCAACATTTCACTTACCACAGTAATTTCACATCGTAAAAACATTCAAGAAAAACTAGGAATAAAAAGTGTTAGCGCCCTTACAATCTATGCCGTAATGCACGGCTATGTAGATATCAATAAAATATAAACAAATAAAAGCCTTCCCCCAATTGGAAAGGCTTTTATTTGTTTATATATGTACAATCATTTACTTTGCATAAGCTACAGAACGAGTCTCTCGAATAACTGTAATCTTCACCTGACCAGGATAGGTCATCTCATTCTGAATCTTTGTAGCAATTTCATCACTCAACTTAATGCTCTCGTCATCGTTCATCTTATCAGCTCCAACGATAACGCGAAGTTCACGACCTGCCTGAATAGCATAGGTCTTAGTTACACCAGGATAACTCATAGCAATAGCTTCTAGATCGTTCAAACGCTTGATATAAGCCTCTACAATCTCACGACGAGCACCTGGACGAGCACCAGAAATAGCATCACAAACCTGAACGATTGGCGCAAGAAGACTTGTCATCTCTACTTCATCGTGATGGGCAGCAATTGCATTTACGATATCAGGTTTTTCCTTGAACTTCTCTGCAATCTTAGCACCATACAATGCATGAGGCAATTCACTCTCCTCATCTGGCACCTTACCAATATCATGAAGCAAACCAGCACGCTTAGCTTTCTTTGGATTCAAGCCTAATTCACTTGCCATCACAGCACAAAGATTGGCTGTCTCACGAGCATGCTGCAAAAGGTTCTGACCATAAGAAGAACGATATTTCATCTTTCCTACAATACGGATAAGCTCAGGATGTAAACCATGAATACCAAGATCGATAGCAGTACGCTTACCAGTCTCAATAATTTCATTCTCCAATTGCTTCTTTACCTTTGTAACAACTTCCTCAATACGAGCTGGATGAATTCGACCATCAGCAACCAACTGGTGCAAGGCCAAACGACAAATCTCACGACGAATTGGGTCAAAGGCAGAAATAACAACAGCATCAGGAGTATCGTCTACAACAATTTCAACACCTGTTGCAGCCTCTAGAGCACGAATATTTCGACCCTCACGACCTATAATTCGACCCTTTACCTCATCATTGTCAATATGGAATACACTTACCGAATTCTCTATCGCTGTTTCTGTTGCCACACGTTGAATGGTCTGTATAACAATTTTCTTTGCCTGCTGATTCGCATTCAACTTAGCTTCATCCATGATTTCATTCACATAGCTAGCAGCATCGAGTTTAGCTTGATCTCTCAGACTTTCAACCAAACGAGCCTTAGCTTCTTCTGCGCTTAAACCAGAAAGTTCTTCAAGTTTAGCTTGTTCCTGTTTCTGCATTTTCTCGAGCTCAGTCTGCTTTACAGCCAACAATTTTTTCTCATTATCAATACGCTGCTGACTTTGGTCAACTTCCATCTTACGACGCCCAAGTTCCTCCTGACGTTGATTCAAAGAGATTTCGCGCTGTTTCAATCGATTCTCACCTTGTTGAATCTTCTGATTGCGCTGACGCACCTCATTCTCCAATTCACTCTTCTTATTGAGGAATTTTTCTTTGACTTCGAGTAGTTTCTTCTCCTTGATGACATCAGCATCCTTCTTTGCAAGGGCCAACATCTCATTATATTTTCCAGTTAATACATAACGGAAAATAGCATAGCCGATGCCACCACCAACAAGCAGTGCCACAACAGCCGTTATTATTATTATAACCATACTTTTATAATTATTAGGTGTTAGATATTCTACTTCAGCGCCTCTTCAATCTCCGAGGTAAGCTTATGGAGAATATCATTATACGGCGCAGTATCATTCTTACCTTCGTTTTTCTCATAACGTAAGGCAATATCTATAAGCGCCATATATAGGATTTCCTTATCACTCTTCTTGCCTTTAAAGATCTGAGAGTAGGAATTCACAATATCAGTAATCAACTTGGCCGACTTACGATAATATTCCTCTTCTGATCGAGGTACATTTACAGAAAGCTCTGTATCGTAAACGTTCAATTTGATATGTAATTTCTCTTGTTCTGCCATCTCGAATTATTTATCATTAATTAGCGTGATACATTTATTCACGTCTCTAATGAGCTTGGCCACTTTCTTTTTAGCTCCCTCTAAGTCACCATCGGTTACTTCAAGCATTTTGGCCATCTTGAGGCTCTCATAATCAGCATTCGCCTGGGTCAACTTCGCTTCCAGTTCTTTAATTTTCTGATCGCGCTCATCGACCATAGCATACAGCTCACTATTCTCCGTCTTTATTTCATTAAAACGGAGAATCATCTGCCTTACGCGGGTCGTAAAAGTATTTATAGTCTTCTCAGTTGCGTTCATTTTGATTATAATTTGTCGCAAAGATAATCCAAATTATTGAATTATGCAAATTTTGCTTCAAGTTTTTCTTTAACTATTTCATTTTTGCCTTTGCTGCTTCCACCTGCTCTTCACTAGGCTTAGGTTCCTTCTTAGCAAGCATTACAACTTGGAACACAAAGTCGGTAATCCACTTATGACTGAATCCCAAACGATGATCCAATTGACGAACACTCATAACACTCTTTACAACAGATGGATCTTTCCAATCATTTTTGTTAAAGATATCCTCTACCTGCTGCTGAGTAAGACCATACAAAGCTTTCTTGAAAATACTAGGCAAACGAAGTTTGAATTTCATCAAATTTCCAATAAGCATCATCAGTTCTTGAGTTAAGCCCTGAAATTGAATAAGATAAGTATTCACGTCCTGCATCTTATGACAATTTTTACGAATGCTTGCATCAATTTCTTTGAACCATGCATCATCAACTTTATACATATTTTTCATCATCTTTTTAACGGCAGCTTTCTCTCCGATACCTAATTTGTTATTTTGAGTAGGAATCTTGAATGTTACCTTAAAAATTCGAAGATCAGGAACCATAGCCAAATTGGTAATACCCAATTTCTCTGCCAACGCAGCTTGAAAATAGACCCTTACTAAGGTCATATAATCTTCCATACCACCAATTTTCTTTTCTTCTCTCTTCTTTCCGAAGAGTTTATTTAGTAATCCCATCGTAAAAAAAAATCTTATTTTATTATAAATTAAACACTATTTTGATTGTACAAAGGTAACTTAAATTCATGAGAAAAACAAAAGATGCGGAATATTTTTTCCAAAAAGCACTTCCTTATCAATTAAAATTTGTACTTTTGCAGAGTTTTAAAACTCAAACTAAGTTTACATCATTATAACTTACAGCCATGAGACAGACAACAAGTGGAACAAATATCATACGTACTTCTGTAATACTAAGCGATTGGATTATTCTCAATGTATTATTGGGAATATTTATCAATTATATTCCAAGTATTACTCCATATTATTTTACTGCTGCCACAAAAATATCTGTACTCGCAACAAATATGGCTTTCGGAATTGCGCAATATTTCTTTTTCACCATTATTCACGTTCGTCAAATTCACTTTGATCAGGTTCTACACAGAGTCTTAAAACTTTCTATTACACAATTGATTCTGACATTTACATTTCTACAATTCTTATGCCCGTCGGAATCATTTCTGTCATTCTCTATCATCTTCTTCTGCACATATTTCTTTGTGATTATATGCTCTAGATATGTTGAAAAAGACGTATTAAAGCATTATCGCGCTTTAGGACGAAACACACGCCGTGTACTTTTTGTAGGTTGTGATCCTTCTATCCTCGAACTCTACAACTATATGATTAGCGATCCTTCCATAGGCTATCGCGTAGCAGGATATTTCAGCGACAAAGAAATAAAAGGAGCCCCAGCAGAATTCAAGCATCTTGGTTCTCGTCACGACCTAATAGAAAGAGTACGTCATTATATGGATTACACCGCAAAATCTGGTAATGCGATTTCCAACAACAACGTGACAAAAGATACCATTATCCTTCCAAATTGTGAAGAGATGTTCGTATCTCTTTCACACGATTACACAGACGAGATCGTTACATTAATGAGATTCTGTGACAAGAATATCATTCATTTCTATTATGTACCACGTTTATTCGGTAATTACAAGCTCAATCTCACCCCTGAGCATGTAGGCGAAATGGATTTATTCACCAATCACATAGAACCTTTACAGAGCATGGGAAATCGTTTCATTAAACGATCTTTCGACATCATCCTCAGTCTTTTAGCGATCGCCCTCATCACCCCGTTCGTTCCAATCATATCATTCATGATTCACTTACAGAGTGCTGGACCGATATTTTTTTTCCAAGAGCGGACAGGTCTTAACGGTGCCAATTTCAATATGATGAAATTCCGTTCAATGCATATCAGTTCAGACGCAGATAAGAAACAAGCGACAAAGAACGATCCACGAAAATTCTCCTTCGGTGATTTTATGCGCAAAACCAACATTGACGAATTTCCACAATTCATCAATGTACTATTAGGCGACATGAGTATTGTCGGTCCACGACCACATATGATTTATCACACCACGACATATAGTCAACTTATTGACAAATACATGGTGAGACACTTTTGCAAACCTGGCATCACAGGATGGGCTCAAGTAACAGGTTGTCGCGGAGAGACCAAGGAAATATGGCAAATGGAGGAACGTATCAAAAAAGATATTTGGTATATTGAAAATTGGACTCCATGGCTAGATATTAAAATTATCATTTTAACAGCAAAGAGTATTATTATTCCAGACAAACACGCATATTAATTATGAAAGGTATTGTATTAGCCGGAGGTTCTGGCACACGCCTCTACCCTATCACCAAAGGGATTAGCAAGCAATTGATTCCTATTTTCGACAAACCGATGATATATTATCCTATCTCGGTATTGATGCTCGCTGGTATTCGCGACATATTAATCATCTCAACGTCGGACGACTTACCAGGATTTCGTCGTCTTCTTGGTGATGGTAAAGATTTAGGTGTAAATTTTGAATATGCCGAGCAACCTTCTCCTGACGGACTAGCACAAGCCTTCATTATTGGAGAAAAATTCATCGGTAACGACAATGTTTGTTTAGTACTAGGCGACAACATTTTCTATGGCGCAGGATTTACAGGTCTATTAAAAGAGAGTGTAAAAGCATGTAACGAAGGAAAAGCCAGCGTTTTTGGATATTACGTAAACGACCCAGAGCGCTACGGCGTGGCCGAATTCGATCAAGAAGGTAATTGTCTAAGTATCGAAGAAAAGCCTGTAAAGCCAAAGAGCAACTATGCTGTTGTCGGACTATATTTCTATCCAAACAGCGTTGTCGAAATAGCCAAGAACATTAAGCCAAGTGCTCGCGGAGAGCTTGAAATAACATCAGTAAACCAAGAATATCTATCCCAAAAAAATCTGATGGTCCGCACTCTACAACGCGGATTCGCATGGCTCGACACAGGGACACACGATAGTCTCAGCGAGGCATCTACTTTTATAGAAGTCATCGAAAAACGACAAGGACTAAAAGTCGCATGTCTTGAAGAGATTGCATTCAAAAAAGGCTGGATAAATTCAGAACAACTGAAGACCCTCGCACAACCGATGCTAAAAAACAATTACGGGAAATACCTTCTAGAACTTGCAGAAGGAAAAACAAATTTAGGAGAGTAATTTAATATGAAAAGAGCACTGACTTAAAAATCAGTGCTCTTCAATTATATAAGGATTACAGATGACCTACTTTCTAATAATTGTCACATGACCAGACTTATCAAGTTTCACAATACTACTTGGAGTATGTGGTTTATGCTCTTGGCGACGACTCCAGCAAACATAATCAACAGCTTCAAGCAATTGCGGATCTATATCACCATAATTAGCAGCAGCAGGATTACCACTAATATTTGCACTTGTACTAACAATAGGTTTTTGGAAACGATAACAAAGTTCCTTACTAAAAGGCTCCTGAGTGATACGCATAGCCTGACTTCCATCCTCACCAATCAAGTTTGGCGCAAGATTAACGGCATCATCAAGAATAACAGTAGTAGGTTTTCCACCCTCAGCAATACTATCAAACAATTGCCAAGCCACATCAGGAACATTTCTAAAATATCTTGCAAGACGATTTTGATCGTCAACTAAACAAATCAAAGCTTTATGATCGTCGCGATGCTTAATAGCATAAACCTTAGCCACAGCCTCAGCATTTGTTGCATCACATCCAATTCCCCAAACAGTATCTGTAGGATAAAGGATTACGCCTCCCTTACGCATACATTCTACCGCATTTTTAATATCTTCTTCTTGTTTCATATCCATTAAAAATATTTTTGGCAAAATTACACAATTTTTATGGATTTCCAAATCTTTTTATTACTTTTGCAATGATTATGGAAAAGAAAGATTTAAGAATCATATTTATGGGTACACCTGAGTTTGCCGTTGGTACACTTCAGCGGCTGATTGAGGGCGGATATAATGTTGTGGCCGTAGTAACCCAACCAGATAAACCAATAGGACGACATCAAGATCAACTTCAGCCTTCTCAGGTTAAACAGTATGCTCTTGCCCACAATCTTCCCGTCCTTCAACCAGTAAAAATGAAAGATCCTGCTTTCATCGAGCAACTTGCCAGCTATAAAGCAGACCTTCAGGTTGTCGTTGCATTCCGAATGCTTCCCGAAGTCGTATGGGGTATGCCACGATTTGGCACATTTAATGTACACGCAGCATTACTTCCACAATATCGTGGCGCAGCTCCAATCAACTGGGCTGTCATCAACGGAGAAACAGAAACTGGTGTAACGACATTTTTCCTTGATCATGATATTGACACCGGTCGCATCATACTACAAAAGCATTTTACAATTCCTGACGATGCTGATGTAGAATATGTATATGACGGTTTGATGAATCTTGGCGCAGATATTGCCATAGAGACCTTAGACCTTGTATTGCAAGGTGACGGAAAGGTAGACTCTATGCCACAACCGGAAATCGGCGAACTCCATACAGCACCAAAGATCTTTAAAGAGACCTGTCAAATCAACTGGAATCAGAAAGCAAAACAAGTATATGATTTCATACGTGGATTAAGCCCATATCCTGGAGCATGGACAGAGTTATCAAATCATAAGACTCTAAAGATATTCCGCACAAGCAAAACCGGTACAGCAACAACATCAGAACCAGGAAGCATTCGCATCGAAGACAAGAATCTTCAGATTGCTTGCGCTGATGAATGGCTACAATTAGAAACCGTACAAATTTCAGGAAAGAAGAGAATGGAAGCACGCGATTTCCTCAACGGCAATCACGATATAGATCAGTTTCATTGCTAATATTATATAAAAAGATGTCAGAAATCAACATAGACAGCCCTAAGAAGCGACACAGTATCACCGTCAGACTAAAAGGATACCTTTCCGACCGACAGATGATGCTGTTGTTGTCATTGCTCATTGGTTTCTTTGCATCTATAGCGGCATGGGTACTACATACTATCATCCATCAAATACAAATATTACTTACTACAGGATTTGAGACAAGTAGATCCAATTGGCTTTATTTAATTTTCCCGATCATAGGTATCTACCTGACATCACTCTTCATAAAATATATAGTACGCGATAACATTTCACATGGTATCACAAGAGTTCTATATGCCCTAGCAACAAAAAGATCAAAACTCAAAGGACATAATTGCTGGTCATCCGTCATAGCATCCAGTATCACCATCGGCTTCGGAGGAAGTGTTGGTGCCGAGGCTCCTATTGTACTCACAGGAAGTGCCATCGGCAGTAACCTAGGACAATTATTCCACCTCGACAATAAGAAATTGATGGTTCTCGTTGGCTGTGGAGCATCAGCCGCCATTGCAGGCATCTTCAAGGCTCCAATTGCAGGACTTGTCTTCACATTAGAGATTCTTATGGTAGACCTTACTATGGCCTCACTTCTCCCGATTCTTATCAGTTGCGTGACAGCCACAGTATTTTCCTATATTTTTTCAGGCGATAGTTCACTTTTCGATTTCACATTATATAGTGCATGGAATATTAGCAGAACCCCGGCCTGCATTTTACTTGGCATCTTCTGCGGTTTTTCCAGTCTCTACTTCATGCGTTCCATGAGCATCTGCGAAGGAATGTTTGCAAAGCTAACCAACCACAGATACATCAAACTCCTTTTAGGTGGTATCATCCTAAGCAGTTTAATCTTCTTCTTTCCATCACTTTATGGAGAAGGATACAGCACCCTCAACACATTGCTTACCGGTAAGACGATAACAGACTGGAGTCAAGTGATGAATGGCTCCATCTTCGCAGGCAAAGAGAACCTACTCATTGTATATATAGGTTTGGTATTACTGACCAAGACATTTGCGACCTCTGCAACCAACGGAAGTGGCGGTTGCGGTGGAACTTTCGCCCCATCACTATTCATCGGAGGTTTCGGAGGATTTTTCTTCTCTCGTTTGTGGAACGAATACGAATTGGGAGTCTACATACCCGAACAAAATTTCACACTTCTCGGAATGGCTGGCGTCATGACAGGTGTCATGCATGCGCCACTTACAGGAATCTTCCTTATCGCAGAACTTACAGGCGGATACGCCTTATTCATGCCATTGATGATCGTATGTATCTCCAGTTATCTGACAACAAATATCTTTGAGCACAACAGTATCTATGCCCTTCGACTTGCACGAGAAGGCAAATTGCTTACACACCATACCGACCGAGCAGCTCTTACCTTGATGTCTATGAAAGATATCATCGAAAAAGACTATCATCCAGTAGGCCCTGATATGCTTATGCAGCAACTCGTAAGCGAAATCAGCAGAAGCAACAATAACTTCTTACCAGTACTAGACGAAGGTCATCACCTATTAGGGGTAATCGATATTACACGCATTAGACATATCATTTTCCGCACAGAATTATATCAGAAGTTCACGGTAAAGCAACTTATGCGCACACCATCATCCACACTTTTGGAGAACGAACCGATGACCGATGTCATGCAAAAATTCGAAAAGACAGATGCAGCACAATTACCAGTAGTTGATGTCGACATGCGATTAATCGGGTACATCTCTCGTACAAAGATGTATACTGTATATCGCCAAGTGATATCTGACTTGAGCTCTGATTAGAAAAAGGTACACAATACACAAAAAAAAACAGTCAACAATAATGATTTGACATTTTTTTTGTATCTTTGCCCCCACAGTTTTATCATAAAGACATAGTTAATAGAAAAAATAAAGAAGAACATGGTAGAAAACAATCTGAAACCGTACGTAATAGGCTTAGACCTGGGCGGTACTAATTCTGTATTCGGAATAGTAGATAGTCGTGGTGACATCAAAGCAACCACAGCCATCAAAACACAAGGTTACAACACAGTAGAGGAATATGTAGATGCCAGCATCGCAGCTTTACTTCCTATTATTGATACAGTTGGTGGTCTCGACCAAATAAAAGCCATGGGTATTGGTGCACCTAATGGAAACCACTATACAGGAACCATCGAATTTGCTCCAAACTTGACATGGGCACATAATGGTGTCGTTCCATTGGCAGATCTTTTCAGCAAACGCCTTAACAATATCCCAGTAGCACTTACCAATGACGCCAACGCAGCAGCCCTTGGCGAAATGACTTACGGCGCAGCTCGAGGTATGAAGAACTTCATCGATATCACCTTAGGCACAGGTGTCGGTTCAGGCATCGTCATCAACGGCCAGATGGTTTACGGAGTAGACGGATTTGCCGGTGAATTAGGTCACGTAACAATGGTACGTGGCGAAGAAGGACGCAAATGCGGATGTGGCCGTACAGGTTGTCTCGAAGCATATTGTTCAGCAACAGGTGTAGCTCGCACAGCAAGAGAATTCCTAGAGAAGAGCGACGAAGACAGTTTATTACGCTCAATGAAACCTGAAGAAATCACATCACTCGATGTAAGTATCGCAGCAAGCAAGGGTGATGCTCTTGCCAACCGCGTATATGAGTTCACAGGAAAGATGTTAGGCGAAGCATGTGCAGACTTCGCAGCATTCTGCAGCCCAGAAGCCTTTGTATTCTTCGGTGGTCTTACCAAAGCAGGAGACTTACTGATGAAGCCAATAGAGAAAGCATACAACGAACATGTTCTTCCGATTTTCAGAGGCAAAGCGAAATTCCTTGTCAGCACCCTTGACGGTTCTTCAGCAGCTGTTTTAGGAGCTAGTGCTGTAGGTTGGGAACTATAATCTACAAACGAAACATTTAAAATTCACATATTTAAGCAGATTGCCTTGGCAATCTGCTTTTTTTTTTTTACCTTTGCACGCTGATATGAATACATTATTCCCTTTTCAGATTAACATTCTGGAAATCATCTTCAAGGGCATTATCATAGGCATTTGTGCCTCAGCTCCGATGGGTCCAGTTGGTATACTCTGTGTTCATCGTACACAGCGCAAAGGCAGATGGTATGGCTTCGTTACAGGCGTAGGAGCTGCTATCAGCGACTTTATATATGCACTAATAACAGGAATTGGTATCAGCTTCATTCTCGATTTTATCAACAATCCCGCATACAAGTTCTACATACAGTTAGCCGGTGGCATCATGCTCATGGCCTTTGGACTGTATAGCTTCTTCAACAATCCACTTAAGAATGCGAAGGATAAAGGACAACAGAACCGCGGTAGTCTTGCACATAACGGAATCACAGGATTTCTGATAACAGCAAGCAACCCACTGATTATTCTCCTATTCATGGCCCTTTATGCACAGTTTGCATTCGTCATCACAGACCATCCTTGGCTTATGGCGCTTGGCTACGTAAGTATTCTTTTCGGAGCACTATTATGGTGGTATGGACTGACATGGCTTATCGATACCATTCGCAATAAGTTTGACGAGACTGGTGTGATCATCATCAACCGTATCATAGGCAGTGTTGTTGTCATTTTCTCATTAATAGCCCTGATGGGTACACTTTTCAACATTTATCTTATTCCAGAGTATTAGACATGTTTATTGCACAAGAATTACGTAAAAAATCAATAGCAGAATATCTGCTTTATATGTGGCAGATAGAGGACATCATTCGTGCTATGGGATGTTCCTTACCTGTTATCCGCCGCGGATATATTTCACAATTCACTAACTATACAGAAGAGCAGCGCGAGCAAGAAGCCGACTGGTTCGGCAACCTTATCCGCATGATGAATGAGGAAGGGAAACGCGAAGGAGGACATCTAAATATCAATAAGATTCTTGTTCAAGACTTGGTAGACCTCCACAATCGTCTTCTCCAATCTGATAAATTTCCTTTCTACAATGGTGAATATTATAAGGTATTACCTTTTATTGTAGAACTACGAAGCAAGAACAAACGCGCAGAGGAAATAGCTCGTCAAGCTATGGAGGACGGAACAGCAGATAATGAGCAACTAAGTCTGCTAAATAGTGATACGGAAAACGAAAGTGAAATAGAAACCTGTCTGAACGCACTCTACGGAATGATGATGCTCAGACTACAGAAGAAGGAAATCACTCCTGAAACCACCAATGCCATGAAGGAAATAACAACCTTCATCGGAATGCTCAGCGATTATTATATCAAAGACAACACTGAAGGTTTGGATTTCGGAGACAACGATTAAAAGATATACAACGATATGAATATTCTAGTAACAGGTGCTAACGGACAACTCGGCAACGAGATACAGATTGTTAGCAAGCAAAGTACTAACCACTACATCTTCACTGATGTATGCGATGGATACACACATCTCGACATCACAGATATCGAGGCTATTCGAACAATGGTAAAAGCCAACGACATCAAATGCATCATAAATTGTGCCGCTTGGACAAATGTCGACAAAGCCGAAACAGCAGGCGACATTGTAGAGACATTGAATGCTACAGCACCTGAGAATCTTGCTCGCGCAATGAAAGAAGTAGACGGCTTACTCATACATATCTCTACTGATTATGTATTTGGTGGTGACCCTTACAACACCCCATGTCGCGAAGATCAAAAAGGTACACCAACAGGGGTATATGGTTTAGCAAAACTACATGGTGAACAGAAAATTGCAGCGACAGGAGTAGAACATATCATCATCCGTACGGCATGGCTCTACAGTGAGTTTGGGCACAATTTTGTAAAAACTATGCTCCACCTTACCGCCACAAAGCCACAACTTAAAGTAGTCTTCGACCAATGTGGAACACCAACCTATGCCAAAGACTTAGCAGACGTCATCTTCGACATCATTGAAAACGGAAAATACAAAGGAAATACAGGAATCTACCATTTCAGCAATGAAGGTGTATGCAGTTGGTTCGATTTTACCAAGAAGATTGCTGAGATTGCGGGTAACACTCAATGCGATATTCAGCCATGTCACAGCGATGAATTCCCAAGTCCTGTAAAGCGCCCTTCATATAGCGTACTTGACAAGACGAAGATAAAAGAGACCTTCGGCATCAAGATACCATATTGGACAGATTCATTGAAAGAATGCATGAAAGGATTACTCTAATATAACCCATTCATATATTCAATAGGTACTCCTTATTATTATAAATCAACAAGGATTAAAGTTTTAAGTTCTATGAACGAGATAGAAAGAAGAAGAACATTTGCGATCATCTCCCACCCGGATGCCGGTAAAACCACATTGACAGAGAAGTTCTTGCTTTTCGGTGGACAGATTCAGGTAGCTGGTGCTGTAAAGAATAACAAGATTCGCAAAACCGCAACATCCGACTGGATGGATATTGAGAAGCAGCGTGGTATTTCGGTAAGTACCTCTGTTATGGAGTTCGACTACCTACCAGAAGGTCAGGAAGGTGAGCCTTATAAGGTAAACATTCTCGACACCCCGGGCCACCAGGATTTCGCAGAAGATACCTACCGTACACTTACCGCTGTTGATAGCGCTATCATTGTTGTTGATGGTGCCAAAGGTGTTGAGGCGCAAACACGTAAATTGATGGAAGTTTGTCGTATGCGCAATACACCGGTTATCATTTTCATCAATAAGATGGACCGTGAAGGCCGTGATCCTTTCGACTTGCTCGATGAGTTAGAACAAGAACTTCAGATACATGTACGTCCTCTTTCTTGGCCTATCGGACAAGGAATGAAATTCAAGGGAGTATATAATATCTACGAACAGCAGCTTAATCTGTTTACACCAAACAAGCAGCGTGTAACCGAAAAGGTCGCCGTTGATATTCAGAGTAAAGATCTTGAGGCTCATGTCGGTGAACAAGAAGCTGCAAGGCTTAGAGACGATTTGGAACTTGTAGATGGTGTTTACCCTGAATTTGATATCAACACATATCGTAGTGCTGAGGTAGCTCCGGTATTCTTCGGTAGTGCACTAAACAATTTCGGTGTACAAGAGTTGCTTAACTGTTTCGTTGAAATAGCTCCAAGTCCAAAGCCAACCAAAGCTGATGAAAGAATGGTAGAGCCTACAGAGCCTAAATTCACAGGTTTTATCTTCAAGATTACAGCAAACATCGACCCTAACCATCGCTCATGTATAGCTTTCTGCAAGGTATGTAGTGGAAAGTTCCAGCGCAACCAGCCTTACCTGCATGTACGTAATGGTAAGACCATGCGCTTCTCATCCCCTACCCAATTCATGGCACAGCGCAAAAGTACCGTTGACGAAGCATGGCCAGGCGACATCGTAGGTTTACCTGATAATGCTGGTGTATTCAAAATTGGTGATACACTTACAGAAGGCGAAGACCTACACTTCCGCGGATTACCAAGTTTCTCACCACTGCTCTTTAAGTATATTGAGAACGACGACCCAATGAAATCAAAGCAATTCCAGAAAGGTGTCGACCAGTTGATGAACGAAGGTGTTGCACAGATGTTTACCAACACTTTCAACAATCGAAAGATTATCGGTACTGTAGGACAGTTACAGTTCGAGGTTATCCAATATCGCCTTGAGCACGAATATAATGCCAAATGTCGTTGGGAGCCTGTTCATCTCTACAAGGCATGTTGGATAGAGGCAGACGATGAAACAGAACTTGAAAACTTCAAAAAGCGAAAATATCAATATATGGCTGTCGATACAGAAGGACGCGATGTATTCCTTGCCGACAGCAGCTATGTACTGAGTATGGCACAGCAAGATTTTGAACATATCAAGTTCCACTTCACCAGTGAATTCTAAGAGAAGAAATTCTTAACTTAGCATATATATATGTATGCCACTTGCTCTAAACGTGAGATGCGAGGGCAATCAGAAAGCGGACGACTCGTGAGAGACGCCCGCTTTTGCTTTTTACCTTATCCTATTATTAAAATGATCAGAGAAATGTTAGTTATTATTATCTATATTATTATGTTCTATCGGTTTACAGCACCATCTACTAACTTTAATCATCACACTGATACCGGGCATATCTTTCAGTAGGAAATACTTTTTCGACTTTCTGACAAGTCTCCCACTCATACCCTTCAGAGGGCCATGCGTCACTTGCACCGTTCCACCGGATTTTAGTTTAGCCTCATCTTCACTTAAGAAATATTTCATCGTAAGCTTAGGGTTACACATTTCCTCAAATTCTTTCATCTCGCGCGCCGATATCCTAGCAAAAGTATCTGCAGTAGGATATGGTCGAACAACACTCATCTTATAAGGGCACTTCGTAAGATATGTAGCAAACTCTTTCAGGTGAACCGGTTCCTCCACAAAGATCAGATTATGTGTAACAGGTTTCAACACCTGTTTAACATGATGTGAATTTACATCCTCTACCTCTACATATTGTTCCGGAAGGAATACGTTTAGTCCCTTTTTCATCAAGAAATCTCGTATCTCATAGATTTTAAGAGAGAAGCATTTCACCGCAATCCAGGGATTTGTATTCTTTACTACCGATTCCATATTACATTCAAAATTATTTTCAACAAATTTACAACATAATTACGAAAGTTCCAAATATTACATGACCTTTTTATTCCTAAACAAAATAGAACATACTGCTGTATCAATGCATATAAAAAGAAAAGGGAGGCCAAAGTCTCCTAGAAAAATTAATTAACTTTGCGATGCATATGTACAAACCATAGGATTCAAGTTAATAACACAATTTTCATCTACTATGCCATAAAAAACAAAGCAACACCAAGCACAGACACGATAGCACCCAGCAATCCCTTATAGGTTACTTTCTGTCCTAACCAAAAATGTGCCGGCACAAGTATAATTATTGGAGTAAGGGCCATCAATGTACTTGCTATACCTGCAGCTGTGTATTGAACTGCCATTAATGAAAAAGCAACACCCACAAAAGGACCAAATATTGTGGCGGAGACCATCGACATGGTGATCTTGGGACGTATTATCCCTTCACGAAGGGCTTGCATATTGTGATTGAACAATACAAAAATTCCAAACCCTATAAGACCAGCTATGCAACGGTAAAAATTAGCACAGAATGGTAGTATCCATCCTGTATCCTCTAAAATGGCTTTAGGCATTGACTCATGATAGTAATCCAAACCGATCTTACTGATTACCAATCCTATTCCTTGACAAATAGCTGCAATAGAAGCATAGAAAACTCCATTGGCTGGTAATTTCAAGGTGAGTAGATGCTTCTCTCCACGACCTAAGATACTAAGCATGATACCCAAAAGGGTAACAATCATGGCAATTATCGACATAAGACTTAATGACTGTCCTAGAAGTATCCAAGCTGTCAACGCTGCTGACAATGGGGCAAACGTCATAAAGAGTTGACCGAAACGTGAACCTATAATCGTATAGCATTTCATCAGACAATAGTCGCATATCACAAATCCGACAATCCCCGACAGTAACATCCAAGAATATGCTTTTATTGATCCTGATACAGGAAATGGATTGCCAAGGACTACTAAAAACAAAACTACCGAGAATGCTAACGAAAACACCATACGATAGAAATTAAAAGTAATACTCCCTAATTTCTTACTCGCATATTCACTCAATAAAGCTGTAATCGTCCACGAAAAAGCAACTCCAATTGAAATAAATTCTCCTATATACTGACTCATGGGTGCAAAGGTACAACTTTTTTGAAATACACAACATGAGGAAACAGAAAACTTCTATATAAAAAAGAGGTTGAAACAGGATGTTCCAACCTCGAAATTATTTCGCTAAAATAAATGCGAAATACTAAAAATATATTGCAAATATAAGCGCTAACTCATTATGTTGCAAGTATTTTTTATCTTTATTTACTTTTTTAACATTGTAAACGTGCACAAATTATTTTTTTACCTTTTTGGGGGTCTTTGAAACCTTAGGAGTTTTCTTCTTTTCTATAACTTTCTCTTTCACAGGCTCTTCGTTTTCCAACTTTTCGATTTTCGCCTGTAGTCGAGCAATTTCCTTATCCTTCATCTCGATTTCATCACCCTGATTCTTAATCGTCGTAAGAAGACTTTCCAACTGATCGTTATCAATATCATCGGAATATAGATTGTTGACACGAGTGATAAAGTCGCCCAAGATATTCATATAATTTGTAAAAGCATCGAAAGCACTACTATAAATACCACGATCAAGTCCTACATTACTTGGTTTGGTCGTCATAAAGCGGAAGTTATTGCTGGCCTGCAAATAATCCCAATCCATGTTGATACGAGGATCATTCGCTATGCGTACACGGTCGGCAACACTATACAACTTATTGAAGGCTTCGCGCTGCATCGGATTACCAAGCCAAGTGGAAACATCACGCTCTTCATCTACCCAACTAAGTGTATCGGGCACGTTGAGTTCACTGACACTCTTCATCTTCATAAAGACTTCAGAAGGTGTTGAGAAGGTAATACCTTTAGCTTTAGCACATGCTGGTAATGCGCGCAAGAATTCCAGGATGTTACTAGACAAAGGTTGTGCAATACCAAGAGCCGTAAGTTCCATAAAGATATTTATCACCTGTTCCTCTTCTGGCAACGATGCTATTTCATTGATATAGGTGTCGGCAAAAAGTGGATATCCTTCCCATTCGCTGTTATTGAAACGAAGAGAAATATCATCGCTCAGGTTGACATCTCGAAGCAACAGTTTAAGTTTTGGAGCAAGAGCACAATGATATACATAATGTGGCGATTTCCATCCCAATACATGTTTGGCACCTTCTGTGAGCATTCCTTTGAATCCCATTTCACTGGCCTGCAAACCAATATCATCACTATAGATCAATGAGGAATTACGAAGTACTGTTGGTTCTTTACCAAAATACTCCTTGATCTTTTCCATCTGCTTCTTCACATCCATCCGGAAGGTTTCCTCATTGGCGAGTGAAGATAAACCATGAGAATAAGGCTCCGCAAGGAATTCTACACAACCTGTTTCGTTGAGTTCCTGTAACTTATCTATCACTTGAGGGGCATGCAGTTCAAGTTGCTCTATACCTACACCTGATAGCGAAAAGGCCACCTTAAACATTCCCTCGTTCTGCTTAATCATATCAAGCATGGTGTTGAGGGCTGGCATATAACTACGCTCCGAAATATCACTGATGCTACGTCCATTTTCAAAATCATCATAGTAATAATGATCAGTACCAATGTCGAAGAAACGATAACGCTTCAGATGGGTTATTTGATGTATCTCGAAATATAAACAAATCGTTTTCATACTTTAATCTTTGAACTTTAAACTTTAATTTTATTGATATACCATAGAGGATGCTTATTTCCACCCAAGGGTACGCAGGTAGAGCTCATGTATCCAGGCTCCCACCTTTTCCCATGTTATTTGGTCTACTTCCTTCTTTCCTTCTTCTGAAAGATAGTTGAAAAGACTCTCATTATGACATATCGAATAGATAGCATCTGCAAGAGCATGTATGTCCCAATAATCTACTTTAATACAATTATTCAGAATCTCAGCACATCCACTCTGTTTTGAAATAATCGTAGGAGTTCCACACTGCATAGCTTCAAGAGGAGAGATACCGAAAGGTTCGCTCACTGATGGCATAACGTATACATCACTGGCTTTCAGACATTCGTACACCTGGTTGCCTCGCATAAATCCTGGGAAATGGAAACGATCGGCAATACCACGTTCTGCCGCCAACTGTATCATCGCATCCATCATATCTCCGGAACCGGCCATACAGAAACGTACATGGCGGGTACGATGCAGCACCATATTAGCTGCTTCTACAAAATACTCCGGACCTTTCTGCATCGTAAGACGACCTAGGAAGGTGACAATTTTTTCCTTGCCTTTATGGTCTGGACGAGGAAGTGCTGCAATCTCTGGTTTTAGTGGATATACAGCATTATGTACAGTAAACACTTTCCGTGGATTTTGATGATATTGATTGATGACGGTTTGACGGGTTAGTTCACTTACGCACATGATGCAGTCGGCATGGTCCATACCATCTTTCTCAATACCGTAAACGGTAGGATTGACATGGCCGCGACTACGATCATAATCTGTAGCATGCACATGGATACACAATGGTTTACCACTAACTTCCTTAGCATGGATACCTGCAGGATAGGTAAGCCAGTCGTGTGCATGGATGATATCAAAATCGTAAGAGCGTGCGACAACACCGGCAATGATGCTATAGTTATTGATTTCTTCGTTGAGATTAGAAGGATATCCTCCTGCAAACTCCATACATCCCAAATCATTTACGTGCATATAGTTAAAATCTGCATAGATATGATCACGAAAACGATAATAAAGATTTGGATCCATGACATTGCCTATGCGCTGCTGTACATAATTATAATCGACATCACGCCATGCTATAGGCACACAGTTCATTGCCACAATATGGGCGAAGGTATGATCTTCATCCCCAAAAGGATGTGGCAAACAGAGTATCGTTTCGATGTCTCCCTGTGCATGGAGACCTTCTGATATTCCAAAATTTGCTGTGGCGAGTCCACCATATACATGAGGAGGATACTCCCAACCAAACATTAATACTTTCATTTCGGCTCCTCCTTATTAATATTGATATTTCTCTAGTAGTTCAAGTGCTCGCAATATTTCGGCCACATTCATGGCGAATGATATGGCACCACGACCGGTGAATGGTGGATTGCCATCAAAGAGTTCGCTTATGGTTCCAAGACAGTGACTGTTCATTTCATCTTCATAACCTACCATCATACGCTCTATAAAGCTCAAACGAGTACGCTTATAAAGTTTTAAACTGGCTTCCATATAAAAACCAGCAAGCCATGGCCATGCGGTTCCTTGATGATATGCATAATCACGTTGCAACTGTGGACCTACATATACAGGATTATATCCACCACTCTTAGGAGAAAGACTTCGCAAGCCTTTAGGGGTAAGTAGTTCACGAGTACAGATATCCAGCACTTTCTTTTTCTGATTCTGATCTAGTGGAGAGTAATCAAATGCTGTAGCAAAAATCATATTCGGACGCACACTCCAATCCATCATGTTTCCTCCGACATAGTCATAGAGATAACCATACTCATTCAGGAAGGTGTCGACAAAACTACGCTTTACCTTATCTGCAAAATTGCGGAGATGTTCTGCATCCTGTTCATTTTTGTTTTCTTCTGCTAATGTGGCACAATACATCAGGGCATTATACCATAATGCATTGATCTCTACGACATATCCGGTGCGAGGTACTACAGGCTTGCCGTTGACCGTGGAGTTCATCCATGTCATGGCTTTGTTTTTTCCATCAATCCAAAGCAATCCATTGTCTTTGACTTGCACGTTTGGATGCTTATTGTTCTCGATGAAGAGCATCATGCTTTTCATGAGTTCTCCATACTTCTTCAAGGTATCCGCTTTGCCATTTTTGCGAGAATATTGTTGTAAAGCCCAAATAGCCCATAGTAGGACGTCAGGCTGATCCATCTCGGCAATTTTCGTCGTACTTGCTTTTCCTTCTATAAATTCACGGATAGCACGTTCGGCTGTCTTCATCACTAATTCAAAATAGTCATCTTCTTCGACAGAAAGAGTGAGCCCTGGAAGTGATATGAAAGTATCACGAGCGCGACACTTGAACCATGGATAGCCAGCAAGGATATATCGATCATCATTTTTCTCATGAATATGAAACTGATGTGCAGCATTGATCAAACAATGAAAGAAATTGTTGCGAGGGGTACGTGCATCAACTTCTTTATCAAACAGCGTTTTCAGTTCACGTGTATCAATCTCACTGATGGATGCTGCGAAAACGACAGTCTCTCCCTTACGGATAGGGAATTCAAAATATCCGGGAACATAAAGGTCTTCATTAGAAGCGTATCCTCTCTCCTGCTCCTTAGGATATTCTACGCCGCGATACCAATCTGGCATAAAATGGAACTCGTTTTTCTTGGAAAACTGCATATATAGATCAGGATAACCGGCATACATACAAGTCTTGATGCCATTGTCCACGGGAGAATAATCACGACTGGCAGCTCCGTTCTCATGCGTAAATTGGCGCACACTTCTAAAAGCTAGGAACGGGCGGAACCTCAATGTCGTTGCAGAATGGCAATCAACGAGTGTATATCGAATCAATATTCGATCTTCGTAATGCTGAAAGACAACTTCTTTTTTAAGGATTACCCCCCCTACACGATATAAAGTTGTCGGAACACGGTCGCAGTCGAATTCTCGAATATATTTGTGGCCGTTAGGACTAAAGTGATTGCCCTGATACTTATGCAAGCCAAGATTGAACTCAGCGCCATGCTGAACAACTGTACAATCCAGCGAAGATAAAAGTACATGATTGTCATCATCAAGTTCGGGAATAGGAACGACGAGCAAACCATGATATTTTCGCGTGTTACAGTCTACAATCGTAGAGCACGAATAAGCTCCCGAACGGTTGGTGCGTAGCAACTCTTTCGGTAATGACTCTTGTAAATTAGTCATCAGAGCATGTTCGAATTTTAAATAACTCATAGATGTGTATTAAGGTTTAAATGTTTTGTCGATTTCAGAATGAGTCTCTGTATTTCTTAATGCGATTTCTCAATTCTTAGTTTTATGACTTCAAAGGTAGGGATTTTTTCTTGCACGACAAAATGAAAGTCAATACATTTATGCGAAAATTTTATTTTTTTTATTTTATGATATAAAATTCGTCAAAAAAAATGCCGATTCCAACAAAAATATGTACTTTTGCAAGTGTAGAGGATGATGGAATATCATTCTGACAATAAGAACTCACTATAAGGTTAAGGATAGAATTTAGGATATGGCAGCAAAATTAGATTACACAAAAAATCAAATTGCACAGCAAATTGTACAGCAGTGGGGAGAACTTACTGATGAACAATACAATCTCCTTTTGCGCAATATTACTATTCGCAGATATAAGAAAAACGATTATATCTATCGGGATTTCGAGTCACCCAACCTTGCTTTATATTTAATTCATGGCAAGGTGAAAATCTTCAAAGATGGTATTGGCCGCAACCAAATTGTACGTGTCATACGCGACGGACAGTTTTTCGGCTATCGTGCTTTCTTTGCACAGGAAAAATATAAAACTGCTGCTACAGCCTTTGAGACTTGTTATATCGCATCCTTCCCTATTGAAATCCTTGTGCAGTTGATGTCTCAGAATTTCATAATCAACAAGTATTTCATCTATATGCTCTCACGTGAGTTGGGTATTTCTGATGATCGCACGGTAAACCTTACTCAGAAACATATCCGCGGTCGACTGGCCGAGGCATTACTCTTCTTAAAAGACAGCTATGGAATAGAAGAAGATGGATATACGCTAAGCATATACTTGAGCAGAGAAGATATGGCGAGTCTATCAAATATGACAACAAGTAATGCCATCAGAACTTTATCTGCTTTTGCCAATGAAAAAATAATCGCCATTGATGGTAGAAAAATCAAAATCATCAATGACGAGGAATTACGTAGAATATCAAATATCGGATAAGGGTAGTTCTCTCATCCGATTATTTTATCCTTTATTCTGGAATCAAGAAGTTTAATACTTCTTGCTCTACATTTACTTGGAATTCTCCTATTGGTGTCTTCATCAGACGTCCGTCTATTCCTACAAGGGCATGATCTATGTTCTCGATTTCTACCTCTTGGGTACGATAAGGTAAAACACTACGATGGTTTAATATCTTACCTTTCACAAAAAGATAGAATCCTTCAAACAACTGGGTTATCTGCGTGTTCTTAACAAGAGATATATCTAGCATGCCGTTATAAGGGACTGCATTAGGGGTTTGACCATAACCTGTAGAGTTACCGATGCAAAGTGTCATCACCTTACGTTCTATATTCTCACTATTTATTTTCAGTTTCATCTTATAGTCCATTCTCTGGAAGATCATCAAGAAGAATGAGATCAAAAAAGATATTGTACGTGACCCAAAGAAATGACGGGTCTTACGACGAAGGTTCATGATGGAAGCTATCAAACCGATATTGATGCAATTCAGAAAATAACGATGACAGCGATCACCATGCTTATTCGTATAACGGATACATCCTAAATCTATCTTTCTAACGCGACGTTTCTTAAGCCACCCTATCGTCTTAACGAAATCATCTTCTTCGAATCCCCAGAAATGAGAAAAATCATTCATAATACCATGAGGTATTACACCTAGTGTTATCTGGTCACGTAGATCTTTCTCTACATTCATCAGACAATTCACGGCATCATTTAAGGCGGAATCACCACCGACAATAACAATGGTTTTATATCCATTGCTAATCAACATGTTTACGAGTCGCTCTACGCTTCCCGAGCTTTCACTCTGTACAAAGTCGAAATCTATTTCAAACTCACACAGACACTTTTGGATTTTCTCCCAGTATTTCCTACTTCCAAAACCATTCTTCGGACAATACAAGATGCCCCATTTATTCTCGTTTATCATAGCCTAAACATGTATTATTCTGATTTTTCTATGAACTTTATAATCTCATCAACTTTAGTTTCCATTGGTTGAAGAGCATCTATCCAATGTATCTTGTATCCTCTTCTCTCCATCCCTCTAAACCAGGTCATTTGTCGCTTAGCAAACTGATGGATCGCTATTTCCAACTTACGATACATTTCTTTATAGGTGGTTTTACCAATGATATACTCCGTCACATATTTATATTCCAATCCGTAATAGATCAGATTTTCCGCAGGTATCCCTCTATCGAGCAGTCCTTTGATTTCATCTACCATACCTCCATCCAGTCGCTTTTTCAGTCGGTCTGATATTTTTGCCCTACGTGCGTCACGCTCAATATCAACACCGATAATAAGACTTTCTATCTTAGGGAATTCCCGTTCTGGAGTAGGATGCTCGAGATTATAGGTTTCTATCTCTATTGCACGTATAGCTCGCTGACAACTATCCACATCTGTCTTATTGTGCATATTGCTACCGGTCTTTGCTTTAAGTTGTCGAAGCATTTCGGTAAGTTCTTCGAGTGTTTTCCCAGCAAGACTATCACGTAAAGCTTGATTCTGAGGAACCGGTGATAGATGATAGCCACCAAGGACCGATTCGATATATAGTCCTGTACCGCCACAAAGAATTGGCATCACACCCCTATCAACAATATCCTCATACGCTTTCAAGAAATCTTCCTGATATTGAAAGAGATTATACTTGGAACCCGGCTCACAGATATCTATCAGATGATAAGGGATCTGTTCTCCATCCACTGTATAATCTGCAAGATCTTTACCTGTACCAATATCCATTCCGCGATATACCTGACGAGAATCTGCACTGATAATTTCAGCATGAATTTTTGCCGCAAGATGGGCAGCCAAATCTGTTTTGCCAGAGGCAGTAGGTCCTAATATCGTAATCATTTTATTCATCGACCACAAAAATAATTAAAAAATACCACTTTTGCAAGAAAAGGGTAAAAAAGATAGTAAGGTTACTTTACATAAGAATATTAAAAAAGCCGCACGGTAAAAACCGTACGGCTGAATTATACTTGAAAAAGTAAAAATTCTATTAAGCCAACTCAGCGAAGTACTTGATAGTACGAACCATCTGAGAAGTATAAGAGTTCTCATTGTCGTACCAAGAAACAACCTGAACCTGGTATGTATCGTCATCGATCTTAGATACCATAGTCTGAGTAGCGTCGAAGAGTGAACCGAAACGCATACCAACGATATCAGAAGAAACGATAAGATCCTCGTTGTAACCGAAGCTCTCAGTCTGAGCAGCCTTCATTGCAGCGTTGATACCCTCAACAGTTACATCCTTGCCCTTAACAACAGCGATAAGGATAGTAGTAGAACCTGTTGGAGTTGGAACACGCTGTGCAGAACCGATCAACTTACCGTTCAACTCAGGAATTACAAGACCGATAGCCTTAGCAGCACCTGTTGTGTTAGGAACGATGTTGCAAGCACCTGCACGTGAACGACGGAGGTCACCCTTACGCTGAGGACCGTCAAGGATCATCTGGTCACCTGTATAAGCGTGGATTGTAGACATGATACCGCTCTCGATAGGAGCATATGCGTTCAAAGCTGCAGCCATAGGAGCCAAGCAGTTTGTTGTACAAGAAGCAGCAGAGATAATCTTATCGTCAGCTGTCAAAGTCTTGTGGTTTGTGTTGTAAACGATTGTAGGAAGATCGTTACCTGCAGGAGCAGAGATAACTACCTTCTTAGCACCAGCTGCAAGGTGAGCTGAAGCCTTCTCCTTAGATGTATAGAAACCTGTGCACTCAAGAACAACGTCTACCTTGTTAGCAGCCCATGGGCAGTTAGCAGCGTCCTTCTCAGCAGAGATCTTGATCTCCTTACCATCAACGATGATAGAGTTTTCTGTTGCCTCTACAGTGTGCTTACCCTCACCGTACTTGCCAGCGAAACCGCCCTGAGCAGTATCGTACTTCAAAAGGTGAGCCAACATCTTAGGGCTTGTCAAGTCGTTGATAGCAACAACTTCATAACCTTCAGCTTCAAACATCTGACGGAAAGCCAGACGACCAATACGGCCGAAACCGTTAATAGCTACATTTACCATTTTTCTAAAATTTTTATTTAAAGGGTTAAATAATTACCTAATCTTTAATCTTTCTGCCTTTTGCGCTTTCTAAAAATATGTCAAAACACTCTAAAGATAACGCTATATCAGCACATTTTCGTTTTTTCAAGCGCAAAGATACAAAAATATTTCTATATTTGCATCCAAAAGGTGTATTAAATTATTTAAAAATCTGCCTTTAGGCACTCTATAGCGCTTCATTCAAAGTGATTGTATAAAGACTGACAAGTCTATATTGCAAAATGTATTTTAAACATATTCTAAATCTAAAAATTATGGGAAAATTAATTCAAGAGTTTAAGGAATTCGCTGTTAAAGGAAATGCCGTTGACATGGCTGTCGGTGTTATCATCGGTGCTGCCTTTGGAAAAATCGTAACTTCTATCGTTGATGACATCATTATGCCTCCTATTGGGTGGTTGATTGGTGGTGTTAACTTCACTGACTTAAAACTAACATTACCTGCGGAACAAATCACTGATGGATTAAAAATTCAAGAGGCTACCATCAACTATGGAAATTTCATTCAGTGTCTTTTCGACTTCTTCATTGTTGCTTTTTGCGTTTTCATGCTTATCAAAGGTATCAACAAGATTGCTCGCAAAAAAGCTGAAGAGCCTGCCAAACCTACTCCTCCAGAGCCTTCAAAAGAAGAGAAGTTACTTACTGAAATCCGTGATTTACTAAAAGAGCAGAATAAATAATGCATTACACTACACTGTCTTACGTGGTAACAACATAAGAAAAAGAAACTGGAACAAAAGAAATGTTCCAGTTTCTTTATTTTTATTCCCACTCAATTGTCGAAGGTGGTTTTGAAGAAATATCATAGCAAACGCGATTTACACCCTTCACCTTATTGATGATTTCATTACTTACCTTAGCCATAAAATCATAAGGCAGATGTGCCCAGTCTGCTGTCATGGCGTCTGTACTGGTCACTGCACGCAAAGCTACAGGATGTTCATAAGTACGTTCATCGCCCATCACACCAACAGAACGAATTGTTGACAACAATACAGTTCCGGCTTGCCAGATGTGATCGTATAGAGATGTTCCATCCGGCATCGTATAATTGTGCATCTCTTCTATATAGATATCGTCTGCATCTTGGAGGATACGAACTTTCTCACGGGTAATATCACCCAAGATTCTTACGGCAAGACCTGGGCCTGGGAATGGATGGCGCTTGATCAAGCGTTCTGGCATTTCCAACTGATAACCGACACGACGTACTTCATCTTTGAACAACCACTTCAATGGCTCACAGAGTTGGAGATGCATATCTTTAGGAAGACCTCCTACATTATGATGACTCTTTATAACCATACCCGTAATGCTCAAACTCTCGATACGGTCTGGATAAATCGTACCCTGAGCTAACCATTTTGCATCGGTAATTTTTTTAGCCTCTTCATTGAAGACTTCTACGAAATCTCGACCGATTATCTTACGTTTCTGTTCAGGATCGGTAACACCTTCAAGGTCCTTGAAGAATTTTTCACTGGCATCTACACCAATAACATTTAGGCCAAGTCCCTTGTATGCTTCCATTACTTTATTAAACTCATTTTTGCGAAGCATACCATGATCTACGAAGATACAGGTAAGGTTCTTTCCTATAGCTTTATTCAGAAGGGTTGCACATACAGAAGAGTCTACACCACCTGACAAGCCAAGGATTACACGATCGTTACCAACTTGTTCTCGGATTTCCTTCACGGTAGACTCTACAAATGATGCAGGACTCCATTCCTGACGACTTCCACAGATGTCTACGACAAAATTCTGAAGCAACTTCTTACCATCTGATGTATGAAATACTTCTGGATGGAACTGTACTGCCCACAATGGATTCTTTGTGCTGGCATAAGCAGCAAATTTCACATCGGCAGTAGAAGCAATAACCTGACAATCCTCAGGGATAGCAGTAATGGTATCTCCATGACTCATCCAAACCTGGGAATTAGGTTTGAATCCTTTAAAAAGTGGATTCTCGACATCAAACTGTTGCAAGTTAGCACGTCCATACTCACGAGTTCCTGTCTGTTCTACCTTTCCGCCATTAGCGTAAGATATGAACTGGGCACCATAGCAGATACCGAGAACAGGATATTTGCCCACAAACTGACTCAAGTCTACCTTGAAAGCCTCCTTATCGTGTACAGAATAAGGACTTCCGCTCAGGATGACACCAATAATAGAAGGGTCGTTCTGAGGAAATTTGTTATAAGGCAAAATCTCGCAGAAGGTGTCAAGCTCTCTCACACGACGACCTATCAACTGTGTCGTCTGTGATCCGAAATCGAGGATAATAATCTTCTGTTGCATTTGTCTTTTTTATAATTTAGGTGTTATATTATAGTTCTGATAAGAATTTTTCTGCCTCTGCAAGTGTTTCTTGCTTACCCACATCCATCAACTTCAAATCCTTTTTCAAATATCCTTTGATTTCTACTTTACCACAGTTTTGCAAATAGAAATCCATGATTGGGAATTTTTTAGGATAGCTCTCCATCAACGGAAAGAGTTTCGGCGAGAAAGAATGTATACCCGAAAAGGCATATAGTTGATAATTAGGTGTCGAAAGATGAGCACCTACCATTTCTACTCCCTTGGCAAGTTCTTCTTTCACTTCAGCATATGGACTTTTCACATCACCTGTCTCGATATTGGTCCAACCGACAAGTTTCATATCTTTGTCAAAGACTAAATAGCGTTTGGTTTTCCGTTCACTGACGAGCAGTGTTGCTGCAGCCGTTCCATGGAAGTCATAGAATTGAGCTAAGTCCACATTACTTAATATGTCACAGTTATGAATTAAAACAGGCTGTTCCTTGTCAAACAGAGGAGCAGCCTTTTTGATGCCACCACCAGTTTCGAGAAGCATACTGCTCTCATCACTGATTCGGATATCCATATCAAAATTATGATTTTCCTTAAGATAATCAAGAATCATTTCTGAAAAATGATGTACATTGATAACGATTCTCTCGATGCCAGCATCTTTCAATCGAAAGATTACCCTTTTGAGCAGCGGTTCTCCCCCTACACTTACCAATGCCTTCGGCATGTGGTCGGTAAGTGGCTTTAATCGGGTACCCAACCCAGCTGCAAATATCATAGCCTGTTTCATCGTGCTGCAAAGGTAATCATTTTTTTCGACCCTACCAAATCATCCTGCATTTTCCTTCGTCTTTTTTGCAGGCAATACGGTATGTATTCCTTGCTCACGATGCGTAATTTCTACCTCTATACCGAATTTGTCATGAATATGTTCTGCCAAATGCTGAGCACTATAAACAGAACGGTGCTGACCTCCGGTACATCCGAAGCAGAACATCAAACTTGTAAATCCTCTCTGCATATATCGACGCACATGGTGATCGGCAAGTTGATATACAGGTTTGAGGAAATCCAAAATTTCGCCATCATCTTCAAGGAAACGAATAACTGGTTCGTCAAGACCTGTTATTTTCTTATAAGGCTCATATCTACCTGGATTATGTGTGCTACGACAATCAAAGACATAACCGCCGCCATTACCTGACGGGTCTTCAGGAATACCTTTTCTATACGAGAAGCTATACACATGTACAACCAAAGGACCTTTACCGTCATATTTAGAGAAGGTTGCCGGACCATCTTGCGGATGCGCTGTATAGATATCTTTCTCTGCAATTTTATATCCGTCGGCACGATTACGTGCTACTTCCTCGATTTTTGCGAATTGTGGTAATTCTGTCAATCTACGGAGCATATCCATCATATATGGATATGGGAATATCTTAGGATCAAGATCCAATATATCTCGTAAATTCTGTATAGCTGGTGGTATTGAGTCGATAAAATGTTTTTTACGCTCAAAATATCCACGGAATCCATAAGCGCCAAGGACCTGAAGAGTTCTGAAGAGTACAAAGAGTGCCAAGCGACGGGCAAAGTGTCTAACCGAAGGAACCTCTATATAATTCTTCAAGGAATCATAATACTCCCAAATCAACTCTCGGCGCAGTTTAAAGGAATAATGTGCCGAAGCCTGCCATAAGAATGAGGCAAGATCGTAATAGAACGGACCTTTTCTGCCGCCTTGGAAATCAATAAAATATGGATTTCCTTTTGCATCCAGCATAATGTTACGAGCTTGGAAGTCACGATATAAAAATGAATCCATAGCTTCCGATGTCAAATCCTTCGCAAAAAGTCTGAAGTTAGCTTCGAGTTTCAACTCATGGAACTCTAGCTCCGTCGGCTTCAAGAAACAGTATTTAAAATAATTCAAATCGAAGAGTACACTGTTAATATCGAATTCTGGTTGTGGATAGCAATTACTCCAATCCAATTCGCGTGCTCCACGAATCTGTAGGTTCGGCAATTCACGGATCGTCTTCACCAGCAATGCTTTCTCGGCTTGATTATATCGACCACCGGCATCACGTCCACCTTTTATGGCATCAAACAATGACATATTTCCCAGATCGGTCTGGATATAGCGAAGTTCATCTTCGCTGACAGCCAACACTTGTGGTACAGGCAACTGACGCTTCAGGAAATGTTTATCCAGATAGACAAAAGCATGATCTTCATCACGTGATGTACCGATAACGCCGATTACAGCATGACCGTTACTATCCGTCATTCTATAATATTCACGATTACTACCTTGTCCTGCTAATTTCTCTACATGAGTAGGAGTCTCCCCTGCCCAATCGGTATATAAATCTATAAGTTTTTCCACAGATTCTGTTTTTTATTCTTTATCTTCCTTACGTTTCTTAAGACTACGACGATAATCTATTTCCGCGGCAAAATGATCACCGACAAACAAAAGTAGTAAAACGCCCAATGTCATTAGAGAAGGATGCGCAAGATGTAATAAATGATCCATAATATAATATAGGCCACCACATACAATAAAAAAGATCAATGCCTTTATCCAGTCGATATTCAATTTCTGTTTCATGCCGACAAAGTTACTAAAATATTTGGAGAAAAGAAAATTTTTAGAGAAATACGATATTATCCATAAAAACAAAAAATCGGGTGTCATCTCGACAACCGATTTTCAAAAACAAACTACTTAAAAACTAATCTACTAAAACAAATCAAAAAAATATCTTTCTCAGTTTTTAACTGATATTTTTCTTATGTTCTTTTGCAAATATATATATTTTCAAAATAACTTCAAAACATTTTATCTAAATTTTACATTTAGGTATGTATTTTTCAACAAAAAAGGATGGACCCATAAGATCCATCCTTCTTCATTATGAATTGATTACAAACGTAACCTTATTTCATTTCCTTGAATTACATCATACCTGGAGCTGGCGCTGCAGGAACTGCTGGAGCTGCTTCTGGTTTGTCTATCATGACACACTCAGTGGTCAAAATCATACCAGCTACTGATGCTGCATTTTCCAATGCTACGCGCTCAACCTTAGCTGGGTCAACAATACCAGCCTTGCGGAGATCCTCGTAGATTTCCTTACGAGCATTGTAACCATAGTCACCTTCGCCTTCAGCTACCTTATTTACAACAACGCTACCATCGCCTCCTGCATTAGTAACAATCTGACGAAGAGGTGCTGTAATTGCACGCTTAACAATCTCGATACCAGTCTGCTCATCGGCATTGTCACCCTTCAAGTCTTTCAAACCAGCGAGTGCACGGATATAAGTGGTACCACCACCTACGACAACACCTTCCTCGATAGCAGCACGGGTTGCGCAAAGTGCATCATCGACACGATCCTTCTTCTCCTTCATCTCAACTTCTGAGTTTGCACCAACATAAAGTACTGCAACACCACCAGAAAGTTTTGCAAGACGCTCCTGAAGTTTCTCTTTATCGTAAGAACTTGTTGTATTTGCGATTTCATTCTTAATCTGAGCAACACGATCAGCAATATTAGCCTTCTCGCCAGCACCATTAACGATAGTTGTATTATCTTTGCTTACAGTTACTTTCTCTGCAGAACCTAACATCTCAAGTGTAGCCTGCTCCAACTTCAAGCCTTTCTCTTCACTGATAACAACACCACCAGTCAATACAGCGATATCCTCAAGCATTGCCTTACGACGATCACCGAAGCCCGGAGCCTTTACTGCACAGATCTTCAAACCACCACGCAGACGGTTTACTACCAATGTGGTAAGAGCCTCAGAATCTACATCCTCTGCGATAACCATCAATGGACGACCGCTCTCTGCGGCAGGCTGTAGGATTGGCAAGAACTCTTTCAGGTTGCTGATCTTTTTATCATATAGCAAGATGTATGGATTGTCCATTACACATTCCATCTTCTCTGCATCTGTTACGAAATAGCCAGACAAGTAACCACGATCGAACTGCATACCCTCTACAACATCAATATGTGTATCGCGGCTCTTGCTCTCCTCGATAGTAATTACACCATCCTTTGAAACCTTGCGCATAGCATCTGCCAACAATTTACCGATCTCTGGGTCATTGTTTGCAGAAACTGTAGCAACCTGCTCAATCTTATCGTAGTTGTCACCAACCTGCTCTGCATTATTCTTGATGTAGTCTACCACTGCATTAACAGCCTTATCGATACCACGTTTCAAATCCATTGGATTAGCACCGGCAGTAACGTTCTTCAAACCTTCTGTTACAATAGCCTGAGTAAGGATAGTAGCTGTTGTTGTACCATCACCAGCGTCATCACCAGTCTTACTTGCTACACTCTTTACTAACTGTGCACCAGTATTCTCGAACTTATCCTCAAGTTCAACTTCCTTAGCAACAGTTACACCGTCCTTTGTAATCTGAGGAGCACCGAACTTTTTCTCGATAACAACATTACGACCTTTAGGGCCAAGTGTTACCTTTACTGCGTTAGCCAACTGATCAACGCCTCTCTTCATGAGGTCGCGAGCATCTACATCATATTTAATATCTTTAGCCATAATTGTATTTCTTAATGAATTATATTATTAACAAATTGGAATAAAATTAATCTTCAACGACTGCGAGAACATCACTCTGACGCATCATCAAGAACTTCTCACCGTTGTTTTCAATCTCAGTACCAGCATATTTACCATAAAGGACTTCGTCGCCTGCTTTCAAAATCATTGCGTCATCCTTTGTGCCCTGACCAACTGCTACTACCTTACCACGCTGTGGTTTTTCCTTAGCTGTATCAGGAATAATGATTCCACCTACTTTTTCTTCAGCTGCTGCTGGCTGTACCAGCACTCTGTCTGCTAATGGTTTAATTGTCATAATACTTATATTTTATTTGTTTAGACGAAATGTTATTTGGATTTTATATCCATTATTGTAATAACGAAAACTGTGCCAAATACCATGTGCTGACAAAAGAACTGCCATATTTGTCATGATGTGACAAATATGGCAGTATATACTTGAATCTTCAAAAGTCGTTCTTATTAAATTTCTTCCAAATCAATAAACTTGCCTCTTGCTTTACGTTCTTCGATCATCTGCTTCAACTTCTGTTTGCGGTGTGGAGCAATCCATTTTCTAAAGAATATGTTAGGGATATCTACACCTACGGCAATCATGATAATCAATAAGCTACCGTTGATAGCGAAATGAGTGAACGCAGTAACTTCTCCAACAACGCCTTGCATCTCAATGACACCATAGAGAGCACGATACATCAACACTCCCGGAACCATTGGGATTACGGCAGGAATAGATATTACCTGATGAGGGGTATGAAGCATATGTACCACCTTAATATTAATAATAGAGATCAATGCACTACCGCACAATGTTCCTACAACAGGGCCAAAGTCTAGACCTATATTACCATTACTTGCACCTAAATTTATAAAGTTACGGGAGCATACCGCGATGATACCACCGACTGCAACCCAAGGCATCAAGCGCTTTGGTGTGTTAAAGATTGTAGCAAATCCCATTGCTGAGATGGCCGCAGCCAAAGCATATTCTCCAAAGGTATGATGTGGAATCATACTAAGATCCTTCACGAAGTTATCGATGCCACAGACCTTAATGGCCAAGGCGATACCAAAACTCATGGCCAAGACCATCAATAAGGTATTTGTAGCTCTTACCAATCCTGTTTCTATATGATTGTCGAGCATATCACTAACAAAGTTAATCAGTGGCACACCAGGAACGATAAACAAGGCACAAGCCAACAATGGATGCCAAGGTGTCACAGAGTATAATATTGGGCGCAACCATTCTGGCAACACTGCCATCACAGCAGGAGTAGAGATATAGGCAGATGCCCAAGCCAATAGTGTAGAAATGAAAGCAGCTACAGCGATATTGAAATAAATATTACTTCCATGATGATTCAAGAACATACGGAAGCGATTACCCAAGATTGCTGCTATTGATGCATAGAAAAATGCAGGCCAATCACAACCGAACTGAATACAGAAGCCACCGCAGGCGAATCCGGCACAGATAGCCACCATCCAATCATTATATACACGAGGAGTGGTTTCTATATGTTCCAATTCTCGCTCAAAGTCATCCAAAGAATAATCTTCTTGGATAGCCTTCCATGTCAACTTTGAAACTGCAGATATTGCAGTAAAGTTAATACCATGCTTATCACAACGCTGCATCTTTGAGAACGAATGATTTTCATCACTCAGGTTCACATAGAGCATATTGTAATCGATTTTGATATGGAGATTTGCATCCGGTAATCCCAGATAAGCAGCTGTGCGCTCCATATTGCGCTTGATACGTGACGTATCGGCCGAACTCTCCATAAGGATCTGTCCTGTACGTAGAAGCAAGTCCAGTTTACGCCTCAATATACTCTCTGAATTGTTAAGGTTTACTACCTCTTTCATAACTACTTGTAAGCGGATTTTAAGTCAATATATCTGAAAACGCTGCAAAGGTACAAAAATTATTCGTTGTAATGGTCCTTTTCTCGGATAAAATGTGAATAAAAAAATCCGCATTCTTCATAGATGCGGATTTATATTTCTACATTTCTATTTCAAAGGATTCCAACCTTGCGCAGGTAAATCAAATTCTTGGTTATCGCGCGTGATCAGCATAATTCCAAGACTTTCCTTGGTAATATAACCAATCTGCTTTACGCCCTGCATCTCCGAAATCTTGGCATGATCACCGATAGGAACCGTGAACAACAGTTCATAATCATCACCACCATTCAATGCACAAGTAGTAACATTCATATTTAATTCTTCAGCCATCACCGCTGTCTGATAGTCGATAGGCAACTGGTTTTCATAGATTCTGCAGCCACATTTACTTTGTTTGCAGATATGATGAAGTTCACTACTCAATCCGTCACTAATATCCATCATCGAAGTAGGATGTATTCCTGCCTCACGGAGTTTCTTTATGACATCTCCCTGAGCCTCAGGCTGCAACTGTCTCTGCAACAGATACTCCTTTCCGGCAAAATCTGGCTGGAAATCTTTTAGTTTCTCGGCATCTTTCTGAAGTGCCTGTACACGTTTCTCATCCCCTGCAGCTTTAGCATCACGGATTTTCTTATTCATATCTTCAATCTGTGAATAATATACACGTTTCTCACGCTCCAAAAGCTGCAAACCCATATAAGCGGCACCCAGATCACCCGTGACACAGATCAGGTCGGTCTCGTGAGCACCATTACGATAGATGACATCTTCCTTCTTAGCCTCACCAATGGCTGTGATACTGATAGCCAATCCTGTATATGAAGAAGTTGTGTCGCCACCAACGATATCGACATTCCACTTATTACAAGCGAGACGCATACCAGCATAGAAGTTATCGATATCTTCTACCTTGAAGCGCTTACCGATAGCAAGATTCACAATGAGTTGCTTAGGTGTTCCACCCATAGCGAAGATATCCGAAAGATTCACTATAGCCGACTTATAACCTAAGTGCTGCATATCGATATAGGTCAGGTCAAAATGTACACCTTCCATCAGCATATCACTCGTCACCAAGACCTCCTTATCCGGATAATGCAGTACGGCACAATCATCGCCAACACCTTTCAGCGTTGACTCATTTTTGATTTCAATATCACTAGTCATTCGGTCGATAAGTCCGAATTCACCTAATTCCTTAATTTCCATGAATTTATGATCGCTTTATTATTTCTCTGAATATTTCTGTCATACGAGGTTGTGCGGCATTGGCAGCTTCCTGCACCTCTTCATGACTTACCTCTACAGGTACATCAAATCCGCCAAGGTCGGTAATCACAGAGATTCCGAACACCTTGATTCCACAATGGCGAGCCACGATAACTTCAGGGACAGTACTCATTCCTACAGCATCGCCTCCAAAAGTTCTGTACATTCTATATTCTGCCGGTGTTTCAAATGTAGGTCCCTGCACACCGACATACACGCCATGCTGCACCTTAATACCTTTTTCTTCAGCTATCTGGTCGGCCAAATTGCGAAGTCCCTTATCATACGCTTCATGCATATCCGGGAATCTCGGTCCTGTAGGGAAGTTCTTACCACGCAATGGATGCTCAGGGAAGAAGTTGATGTGATCATCGATAATCATCAAATCACCGATATGGAATTGAGGATTCATACCACCCGAAGCGTTACTTACGAAGAGAGTTTTTATACCGAGTTCGTACATGACACGTTCTGGGAATGTCACCTCTTTCATATTATAACCTTCATAGAAATGGAATCTTCCTTCCATTGCCATAATATCTTTACCACCCAACTTACCGAAAATTAGTTTTCCGGCATGTCCTTCTACGGTAGACACTGGGAAATTTGGTATATCTTGGTATGAGAATTCATAACTATCTGTTATCTCTGAGGCCAATTGTCCGAGACCTGTACCCAGGATAATTGCTGTTTCCGGCTTTGTTGTCATTCTTTCTTTAAGCCAAGATGCTGTTTCTAGAATTCTTTCGTACATAGTATTCAGCTATTTAATATTAGTATGATTCATCATTATTTATGTTGTTTTGATTGCCATGGAGTAACAATTCAGTAATCCAAATTGTGCCAGTCATCAATGTTATTGGCAAAAGTATTGTTTTTATTTTAATATAACTAAAAAGGTATTCAAAAAAATGTTAATAACATCATTATCATAAATTCAACAAATAAATGTATTTTCCCGAACGGATCCCGAAAGCATACCGATGGAAATATTTTTATAAAGTTTAAACTTTGCCTACGAAAGTGTTAAAGCAAAAAGTGTACCAATTTCGGTCTCATCTAGAACATACTGGGAGTCTATATTGCTCTCAAATGCATAAAAGACATCCCTCGCCAAGTTGAATTTTTGAGTGAAGTTAACTTCATCAACTTACGAAGTTAACTTCGTAAACTCATGCGAATAGTCATATAGGGCTACGCAGTTAACTATATAAACCGATATTTCCAGTATATTTCGATGATTATGTTGGTGCATAAAATTATAACTAACTGATAATCAAGCTATTACATTTTACTTATATTTTTAACATTCGTAATCGATCCTTCTTTTATTCTGAATTTGCGAATTATGAGCACTTTTTTTGGTTGAAAATTTAACATTTCAGGTTCATTAAAGTTGAGGGTCTACTTCTGTATGAAGTACAAAAGAACAATACCACTTAATGTTTTAATAAACCCATACAAAACCTCAAAGTAAACAAGTAGTTTATTTAAGGCTGAGATTATGGGTGATGAACAAGAAACAAAATACTAGCAAAAAGCATTATGTATTCTAAGAGATATCATCAGTTTTTAACTATAATGATATTTTCTGATTTTTGCGTATATAACTAATTATTCTGTTGTTAAATCTCTGTTCTTGATTTAAAAGGAATTTCACACGTATCGGCAGAACATACAGATTATCTTTCAACTTCTGAGGAAGTCCCTCGATACTTCTCAATCGGGCTGCATCTTTTTCTGTTGTAAGGATGATACTAGAGTCGCCAAGTTGCTCTAAGCGTTGCTCTATCGCATCGATGTCACGACTTTTATAGTTATGATGATCCGCAAATATCATCGTGGTTATACTTGAACTATAACTTTGTAAATCTACCATAATTTGTTCTGGGGAAGCAATACCGGTAAGAAGCAAAATCTGTTTGCCACGCAAGAAATCCAAAGGATACTTCTCTTTTCCCCCGTACATGGCCTCAACACCATCATACTCTAATGTCGTGAAATAGAGATGCTGATAAGGATATAGATTCATGGCCTTGGTGAGCACACGGAATTCCATTGGCTTCAGGTCTTTCGGACACTTTGTAACGATGACGATATCCGCGCGGTTCTTACCAGACAACGGTTCTCTCAGTCGTCCCGCCGGAAGCAACTCATCATAGATGATTAGGCGATGATAATCCACAAGAAGAATGTTTACTCCTGGCTTGACATATCGATGCTGAAAGGCATCATCAAGTAAGATGGCTTGCACATCCTTTGTTTCTTCATCTTCCTGCAGGCGCATGATTCCCTCACATCGCTTCTTGCATACTGCGACATAAACATCAGGGAATTTGCTATGCATCTGGAATGGTTCGTCACCAATTTTAGGCATACTGGTATTTCCTTGAGCCAAAACATAGCCATGCGATTTGCGTTTATATCCACGCGAAAGAACCGCCACCTTTACGCGGTCATGAAGTAATCGGATAAGATACTCCACATGTGGGGTCTTGCCCGCCCCTCCTACGGTAATATTACCAACGGATATCACAGGAATAGCGAAACTCCTGCTTTTCAATATTCCTACATCAAAGCACCAGTTTCGCATTTTCACTACCGCCCCGTAGAGCCAACTCAACGGTCGTAGCCATTCGTTGATTTTTATAAAGTCTCCTTCTACTCTTTGTTTCACCATATAATTTAGTATGCCTTTATTTCAAAAGGAATTCTCGTTTGAAGAGCCTCTCGCTTATTGATGTTCCTCAAATTCATGAATGGCTCATAATAGCTACCTAGCGTCAGACGTAATTGTTCATCAAGGTAGGTGCCATGACTGCCGGATAGATTTTCTATCAGTTGAGTCATGAAGTCTGGAACTCCCGGTCGCTCTGTTACATAATATTTCTTGATATTACTATATTTTGCTGCGCGAACAATTGCATCATCCAAAGATCCCAATTGGTCAACCAACTTTATGCCTATAGCATCTTTTCCGAGCCAAACTCTACCCTGCGCATTCTTCTCTACCTCTGCGATAGGCATTTTTCTACCCTGTGCCACTCTCGAAGTAAAGAGTTTATATCCTCTTTCTACATATCCTTGCAAAGCCTGAGCCTCTACAGCAGTATACGGTCTTGCCATTGGCACCATACCTCCGCTCATTGAGAATCCTGCATTTTCGTTGGTCTTTGCTTCGTCAAACTTGATACCTAATTTTTCGCCTAACAGATTTGTTACATCCGGTATACAAGCAAAGATGCCAATAGAACCTGTCAGGGTTGTTGGCTCTGCTACCAACCATCGAGCGCCCATACTCATATAGTAAGCGCCTGATGCGGCCATACCTCCCATTGAGACAACGACAGGTTTCTTTTTATTGAGCTGTCTCACAGCATGCCATAGCTGTTCACTAGCATAAGCATCGCCGCCACCAGAGTTGATTCGCAACACAACAGCTTTCACGTCATCATCGTCGGCAAGGGCATCCAAATCCTTGATTACATCCGGAGCAACGATTTCGTTGTTACCTCCGAAGCCGTAATCAGAACTTATCTGCACAATATCACCTTCACAGTAGTATACTGCTATTTCGTCGCCGTTCTCTTTTTCTAGTACGGCATCATTTACTTCTTCCGGACTTACCTGTGATATCACATCATCATCGCTCAGTCCCATGGTTTTCTTGACCAAAGAACGTATCTGATCATAATACAACGTACCATCAACCAGTTTTTCTTTCTTCAGTACATCCGTACTTTGAAGCATCGTTATTTGGTCGGCATACTTTCTAAGATCGGTCTCTTTGATATTTCTACTCTTCGAGACATCACTTACCAACGTATCCCAAATGCCATTGATATATCGGTTAATTTGTTCGCGATTGGCATCGCTCATCTTATCTTCTACATAAGTTTCGGTATAGCTCTTAAATTTACCGACCTTGAACACCTGGATTTTTATACCAAGTTTCTCATAAAGTCCTTTATAGAATTCCAACTGCGAAGCGATACCATGCCAGTCTAGTCGTCCTTCCGGATTAATATACAGTCGGTTAGCTACAGAAGCCAGATAATAAGCCCCCTGTGTATATTGGTCGCCATAAGCGATAATAAATTTACCCGATTTTTTAAAGTCTTCAAGGTCTCCTCTCAATTCTTGCAATGTTGCATAGTCTGTACTCAGCACGCCAGCTTGCAGATAGATACCTTTGATCTTAGGTTCTGACTTAGCTTTTTTAATGGCCGACCTCAGTACATCAAGTCCCATCTGATTAATCTGATTCCCAGTCAACTCACTCAGGAAATTATCTTGTCCTTGTTCTGAGATTGTACCTTGTAGGTTAATTACCATCACCGAATTATCACCGATGACAGCCTTAGTATTAGAAGACGAGATCATACCCACGATTGATATCAACCCGAGTAATCCCGTAACGATCCCGAAGCAGAAAATTCCGGCCATCGTTGCAAGCATGTATTTAAAAAACTCTTTCATAATAGGCAAAGGTAATAAAAAAATCTCAAACATACCTCTTTTATTATAAAAAAGTTGTATATTTGCGCAAACTACATAAAAATCAAGACATAATGAAGAACATTTTACGAACTTTCTTTCTCTTATTTTTGGCCTTTATCGCTCTCTCGACATATGGCGAAACAAAGCCTAAGGCGATTTATCTCTCGGAAGACAGCGGAGCCATTCTCTATTGTTATTTAGCCTCTAATCCTACAGGAAGAGCCGTAGTAGATTGTCCTGGAGGAGGCTATTCGATGTGGGCTGGCGACCACGAGGGACATCAATGGGCACCATGGTTCAACGAACGTGGAATCAGTTATTTTGTTGTGAAATATCGTATGCCGAATGGCGACCGTAACATTCCTATCGGGGATGCAATGAATGCGATGAAGACGGTTCGCGACTCTGCTCTCGCTTGGCATATCAATCCCGAAGATATCGGAATTATGGGATTTTCTGCCGGAGGTCATTTGGCTTCTACCATATCAACTCATGCCGATTATGCGCATCGTCCCAACTTCTCGATATTGTTCTATCCTGTCATCACCATGCAGGAAGGTACTCACTTCTGGTCTCGCCAGTTTTTACTCGGTAAGCAACCAAGCGATTCTCTCAAAGATGCTTATTCCAATGAGAAGCAAGTACGTGTTCACCAGACTCCCCCCGCCATCATTCTGCTAGCAAGCGATGATCATGTCGTACGCCCTGTAGAGAATGCAGTTGCCTATTATACAGCCATGCGCAAAGTTGGCAATGATTGTTCTTTGTTGATATATCCTTTCGGTGACCACGGCTTTGGTTTTCTAAAGTCTTTTCCATTCCATGACCAACTACTCAACGATTTAGATGCATGGCTCAAAGCGCATCCTTCTCCAAAGGTTGATGCTGTGAAAGTGGCTTGTATCGGAAACAGCATCACCGAAGGTATGGGTATCGAGTTACCTGCTCTCGAGGGGTATCCTGCTCATCTTCAACATATTCTCGGCAACGATTACCAAGTAAAGAATTTTGGTATCAGCGCTCGTACACTCATGAACAAGGGTGACTTACCTTATATGCGCGAAAGTATTTATGCCGATGCAAAGGCTTTTAATCCAGATATCGTTGTCGTCAAATTGGGCACTAACGACACAAAGCCCCACAACTTGTTACACAAGGCTGACTTCATGAATGACTACCAACAATTGATTAATGAGATCAAACATCTTCCTCATCATCCGAAAATCATCCTTTGTAGTGCCATCCCTGTATTCAAGCCAAGTTGGGGACTCAACGACAGTATCATTTCAAACGAACAGATGCCTATCATCCGAAAACTTGCCAAAAAGAATAAATGTCAGTATCTGGATTTACATACTCTATTCACTGACTCTCAATTGGTACAGGACGATGGAGTACATCCTACATCAGAAGGCGCAAAGAAAATTGCGGAAATTATCGCAGATAAAATAAAGAAACTATAGGTTGACATAAGAATAGAAAACTAAAATATGAATATCGAACAGATAGCGACTTTTCATTCCCCTCTAAAATCAAAGTTTGGTATCCCGAAGCAATCAGGAATTGCCGAAAATCTCATGGGATATATTACATTGGAACCTACTTATCGAAATTCTGATGCAATTCGTGGCATCGAGGGATTCGATTACCTTTGGCTTATCTGGCAGTTTTCTGCCAACAAGCATGCAGCCAACAGTCTTCTTGTACGTCCACCACGTCTCGGTGGCAACGAGAAGGTAGGTGTTTTTGCCAGTCGTTCTCCGTTCCGGCCCAACAGTCTGGGTCTTTCCAGTGTCCGTATCCACCATATCGACTATGATGCCAAGGATGCTCCCCGCATTTATGTTTCCGGAGCCGACCTCATGGATGGCACTCCGATATTCGACATCAAACCATACATCACTTATGCCGATAGCCATCAGGAGGCCCGAAGTGGATTTGTCGACCAGAGGCAATGGAACAAATTAAAGGTGGAACTGAGCAATGACATCGAAGAAACTTTGCGACAGCAGCATGCCTTTACCGATACTGACATCGAGAGTTTGAAAGAGGTTCTCGCCGAGGATCCTAGGCCTCAATACCAGAATGACCCGGAAAGAATCTATGGCATGCCTTTCAAGAGTGAAGATATTCACTTTAAGGTTGTCGATGACACCGTCATTGTCCTTCCTTTGTAAACAGCACATGTTTACTGGATTATATATAAATCACCACATATAAAAATAACAGGGGGCACATCAATGTGATGTGCCCCTCTCTCCTGTAAACTAATAATAACACGATAACCTTTATTGCCAGCCACTTGCTCTCATATCCTCCATCCAATCATTGATTTCATGCTGTTGGGTATTATTCTTACGTTCTTTATATAGGAATCCTACTGTCTTCCAAAGTTTTCCTCTTTCACGATAGGTATACCAAAGAGCATAAGCTTTCATCTCAGGATAATATTTACCACCGCCATCTTGTAAGTCAAATTTATCCCACGATGTCAGTTTCAACGTCTGATCAGGATTCACTGTAATCTTAAAAGTACTTGTCGGACGATAATCATTCATCGCTCCTTCTTGCCATTCATTATTATAATGGAACATACGTACTGTCTGTCCATCATCTGTAGCAACAAGTTTTCTAGGCATCACATACACTAGAGAATCATTCGGATTATCAACGGCCTTGATGACACCATTCATGTAATATTGTCCGGAATATGGATTGCTAAGATGCAGATTCACAAGTGCGACAGTATCTGTCTTTGTTGCCTTAAACTCTGATGTCCCGGCAATCTTAAAAGCCAACATATACAAAGAATCACACTTCAGCGACTGTGGATTTACGTAAATTGGGAATGTGTGGTACACCTCACCTGCCTGTACCGTAACCTCATTAGAAGGAATGCTATACACCGTATCACCAAGATGACGGAATTGTCGAGCCTGAGCAGAGACCTCACGTTCATTATAATATTGAATTGCTTCAGGACATTCTGCCAATGTCACCTTAACATCTCTGTCGAGAATACGGTTACCACTCACTGAGACCGATAAATTCACGGTATCTACAGGATATCTTAGATCTAAGTTTGCATCTATGATACGGTTGTGTGCTCCCACAATATATACAGTCTGAGGATACAAATCGGTATCCATCGGAGCCTCATCGGAGCAACTGGCCATCATTAGACCAGCTACTGCCGCAAGAGATATTGAAAGTATTTTTTTCATCTTCATACTATTATTTTTTAATCAGTCCAACCAGGATTCTGACACAAACGAGCGTTACGCTGCAGGATCACCTTAGGAATTGGATAGAAATACATTTTATTCTTAAACAAGCGTTTCATGGTTTTCTCTGTATTCCATACACGTACGGTATAGAATCGCTGACGTTCAGCAGACTTGGCACTTACATCAAGTCCCATAACAGGTTTGTTCATTGCCTCTGGAGCATCTTTCCATCTACGCAGGTCATAATAGCGATGATCCTCGAAAGCAAATTCCACCTTCCATTCCTGTTTTATCAACCTCTTCATTTTTTCATAGTCAGAAGCGTCAGCAGTAGTGATACCCGGAAGACCTGCACGATAACGTATCATATTAAAATAATACACCATCTGTTCTACATCACGGCTCACGGTAACATGGTTTTCCTCGTCGGTATAAGGCGATTTCATCTCATTCATGGCCTCCACATATCCTAACAAGATTTCTGCATATCTCATCATTGGATATGTTTTTGCCTTGCGTGAACCTTGCCAGTTCATAATATCTTCCTGATTGACATACTTCTTACAAGTATATCCCAGTCGGTTATAGTCTACCTTTACCGTACCTGTAGGCTGACTGTTACCATCTTTATAATAGGTAGCCACAAAGTTTTTCTTCGCTTCTGTACCTGTATAAGATGTACAAGGCCATACACAGTAGTTGAAACCGATGCTCGCATAATATCTCGGTTCACGGTTATCATCTCTATGTGCACGTTCCGGAGCCAACACATAATCCTCAGAGAAGGTTTTACCTTCACCTACTGCTTTCCATGATTTCTCTTCATCCGTAGCTTCACTGTACTGTCTACCATCAGCCATACGATAAGAATCTACCATATCTATCGTAACAGAATAACCATTGATACCGCCCAATGGATTAGGATAGAAAGTCCAGTCATCGGCATCACTTCGTGGACAGAAGTAGATTAATTCTTTATTATGTTCAGGTTCGATACTTCCATCAAAGATTGACTTATAACTCTTATATGGGTCGATATCCCCAGCACCATTCGGAAATGGTTTGTTCGATACTGTTGATGGTAATGGCAAAGTACCAGCCACACGAGAAGTGGTTTGAATCTTCTCTACAGTATTCAACTGATAGCGTCCCATATCGATGATACGCTTGTAGAGAGCTGCAGCCTTTCCCCATTTCGTATTGTCCTCGGTCTGTGCTATAAATGGTGTACCATCAGTGCGTTTCCAATCTGCATAATAGGTATTACCATTAAACAAAGGAGAAGCATCGTATAATCTCAATCTTGCTGCAAATGAAAGAGCTGCACCACGAGTTGGCAAATAAATGAATGCTTTTTCTCGCTGTACTGGCAATAGTTCTGCAGCTTTCTCAAAATTCTTGCAAACATATTCCACACAATCATCATAACTAGACCGTTCATACGAAGCTGCATCTGCTTGTGTATCACTGGCAAAAGGTGTGTCAGGAAGAATTGGCACCGGTCCATAAAGGCGCATCAAACTATAATAGAAATAAGCCCTGAGGAAATATGCACGTCCCATATAGTCGCGCTGTTCAAGGTCTGTAAGTTCTGTACATTCTGATATACGCTGAATCAGAATATTTGCCTTGCGAATACCCTTGAACATGTTTTCCCAGATATCGTAACCTTTTACATCGTTTACTGATACTTCATCTATCATCAGATAGGAACCACGATGATTCCAGTCAGCCCAAGGTACAATAGCCTCATCAGCCGCCAAACCACTTGGTGAATAAGAACCTCCTGAAATGATTTTTGATTCATCGGGCAGAAACGAAGCTGCACCATTGATATATTGCAGTACGCGGGTCTTGGAGGTAAAGACGGAGTCGATAGTCACTTGATCATTGATATAACTATCAATGTCAAGGAATGACTCTCCACACGAACTGATTGAAAATATAGCGGCACTAGCAATCATAGGCAGCGCCAGCTTGCCAATTTTGGCTAAAGATAATTTCATCATCATTTTTCTTGATTAGAATGATACGTTAATCTGTAAAGTGAACACACGCTGCAATGGATAAGCAGCACCATTACCACTGGCCTGTGAAGGATCGAAGATCTTGTCACCATGATCCCAGAGAGCCAGGTTTTCACCAATCAGACTGATAGAAGCATTCGTCATATAGAGTTTTTTCACAAAAGATTTGTCTAGATTGTAAGTAAGTTGCACATTCTTCAGTCGGAGATATGCGCCATTACGCAACCAGAATGTAGAATATACCTGTGAATTGGCATTAGAGCCATATGAGAGACGAGGGAACTTAGCATCAGCTTTTTCTGTAGAAGGGTCACCAGAGAAAGCTGCTGATGTCCAACGGTTGCTCTGATCGGCTACTATCTTCAGGATATTACCAGTCTCTTTATTTTCAAATGGTACGTAACCGGAGCCACCGGCATAATACTGTACATGAGAAACACCACCAAAGAGTACACTCAATGTCCAGTTCTTCCAATATACCTCAGTAGCGAAACCATATTGTATCTCCGGCACATTACTATATTTCAATGGTATCTGGTCATCCCAGTTTACTACACCGTCACCATTCACATCCTTGTATTTGATATCACCAGGCAGCACATCACTAGCAAAGGTCTGTCGAGGAGAGTTTCTGATTTCTTCCTCATCCTTGAAGAGTCCGAGTGCGACAAGTCCACGCTGTATACCCCAGGTATAACCAGTTGTGTATTGATATGGATAACTCTTTATCGACTCTTCAAACTCCAATACTTTATTCTTCGATTGTGTCAAGTTAGCACGTAATGTAAGTCCTGCATCCTTACCCAAAGGTTGGAAGTAAGAGATATGCCCATCCACACCCCAACTCTTCATCTTTCCGACATTAGCATATGGCATTGATGCTAGACCCATTTCGGCAGGAATACTTGCTCGCTGCTGATAGATACCAGAACGGACATCCTTATAGAAATCTACGGACAGGTCGATATGTTCACCAAATAGTTTCATATCAATACCGAGATTCTGCTTTACGGCCTTCTCCCATCTTAGATTGTTCGAACCTACCTGTGTCTCGGTAATACCAGAACCAGAATTCCAAGGACCAGAACTTCCTGAACCCATCAGAGAAAGATAAGGGAATCGACTACCCGAAATCTGATCATTACCTACCTCACCATACGACAAACGGAACTTCAGATAACTCATCCAAGGCAACAACTGGCGTACAGCCTTATATTGTGTAGGGATCCATCCCCCGGAAACGGCTGGGAACAATCCAAACTTATGACCTTTTTCAAAAGCTTCTGACCCAGTATAACCTAAGTTACCTTCTACGAAATAGGTATCTTTATAAGAATAGGTCAACCTACTTGATAAACCAATATATCGTTTTGGAATAGCCGTAAGCAATGTTGTATTACCAGATGATTTGTAATCAGAGAGATAATAGTGTACCAAACCACCAACACGATGGTCTTTGTTAAAGATGCGGTCATAATTCAAATGAGCTTCGAAATAGTACTTGCGATCCACAAATCTATCATTCTCATATTGCTGACTTTGATAATCACGCACCTTGATAAGATCAAGTTCGCCATCACGTTTACGCTTTGTGGTATAATAAAGAGCAGGCCATTTACTACGACTTTCAGAAAGAGATGAGTTAGAATCAAAGTTGAAAAGCAATGTAGCCGACAAACCCTTCGTAATACAACTCAAGTCCTTATTATAAGCCAAATTCAATTTAGTGTTGTTACCATAATATTGGCGATAACCAGTCATATTCAACAAAACATATGGACTGATCTTATTGTTGTCAGCTCCATAAGCAGGATATTCTCCCGATGAATAGACCAATGGTACCGTGATAGGGGTCAATGTAGAACAAGCTTGCCACAAAGCATCAGAACTATCACCATATCCCGGATAGTTACGATCCTGTATCGTCGTTTCCAATCCTAAGGTCAACGTAGAAGTACGTGTCAAGTTTACATCTACGTTAGCACGGAAGTTATATTGACGGAACTTTACATTCGAATCTTGATCTTGAAGTTTGGAATCCTGTTTGAAGATACCATCCTTATTGAGCATACCCAAACTTAGATAATAACGAGCCACCTGACCACCACCAGATGCACTGAAGTGAGCTTGCTGATACCATGTATGGTTACGCAAAATCACATCATGCCAATCTACATTAGGATGTAAATCTGGATCCATACCATTCTTGAAGAGGGCCATATCTACATTATTGAAGATTGGGTCAAGCCCACGTGAAACTGCAGCCTCATTGGCTAACGAAGCATATTCATAGGCATTCACATATTCTGGCATTCGTGGAGAGTACGAATAGTTCACGTTAATCTTACCATCAATGCGTAATTTACCAGCCTTACCTCTACGTGTCGTTACCAGTACTACGCCATTAGCACCACGAGTACCATAGACGGCTGTTGCCGATGCATCTTTTAGAATAGAAAAACTCTCAATATCCTCTGGATCAAGTTTATTTAAGTCACCTTCTATACCGTCAATCAACACCAGCGCACTTGAGTTAGCACCAAAAGTACTGATACCACGAATCCAGAATTGTGAATAGTCATTACCCGGTTCACCACTTCTCGTCACAGAAATAATACCAGGAACACGAGAACCCAACATATTAGACACCGATGTTGCAGGCACATGGAGTTCTTTAGCTTCCACATTCGTGATAGCACCTGTCACAGAAATCTTACGCTGGGTACCCTGTCCGACAACGACGACCTCATCCATATTGTCCACAGCCTCATGGAGTACAATACGCATACGAGCATCACTCTTATTTAGTTTCTGTTCATACTTTTTATATCCGATATATGACACCACGATTGTCTGTCCTGGCTTTACACCTGTCAACTTAAATCGTCCGTCCATATCCGTGATTACACCCTTACCCGGAACCTCCTTTACACTCACCGTAGCACCGATGATTTCTTCACCCTGTTCCGTCATCACCAATCCCGAAGCATCCAGTTCATTCTGAGCATGCACTCCAAGGAAAGGGCATAGCAGAGCCACTAAAATGATAATTATTGTATGTTTCATTTTATTTTTTAGGTTTATGCTATTCTATACTAAGTTTTCTGATTGTTCTATCCCATCCACCAGCAATATAGAAGTTATCTTCACTATCGACAGCAATATCCTGAGGCGAATTAAAACGAGCATCCAGTGGTTCGGTATCGGAATTCACCTGTCCACTTTGTCCAGGTGCACCAGCTACGACTTCTACCTGATCACCTGAAATCTTACTGATAAAACTACCTGCACGATTTACCACATAGATATCTCCATCTGATGTTACCGCCATACCATAAGGTTCTATAAATTGGGCATCCTTCAATCTATGTCCTGCATTTGAACCATTACCATTAAATCCCGCATATTTCTCAATATGCCAAGTTCCATTCTGATTCTCATAGATTTTATAGATACCTGCCATCTGATAAAAAGAGGCAAAGAAACAATGGTGGTATTTGCTATAGATCATCTGACAACGGTCGCGGAAATCAAAAGGTTTATCGCCTTCCAACTTAATCATACGATATGTCAAATTAGGAAGATCTACCTCACAAAAGTTACAATTCGTATCTAGATAATATAGGTGATCATTGTCATTCTCTCGGAAAGCACCCGACCAGATTTGTCCAGGCATATCATTCTTCGAAATCGTGATGTTGGTATTCTTCTCCGCATAGTTTTCCTTACGAGAGTAAGAATAGATTGTACGGTCATCTGCCCAATGTTGAACGAGATAGAATTTCTCTCGCGTATTATCGACAGCTGGTGTACCAAAACAATGCGATGTAGAAAGTGTAACCACCTGATTATCTTCCGGTGATACCAGACTTACACGAGAATTCCACCATGACTCCACGGCAATAACATTGTCTGAATTGTTACCCTTTACGGTAGCAATATTCGACACTTCCTTGAATCGGGCAGAGTTCAAATCTCCATCTTGATTTTTCTCATCTCCAAAGGAACCGGCCAATGTTTTGAGCGATTTTGTCTGTTCATACTTAAACAAGACATTCTCCCCGACAACACTATCCTTACCGCATACAACGGAAATCTGCTGCTTTCCTGCATTTAACTTAGGTACCAATCCTAGTATCGAACTACCATTAGTGCGTACTAAAACTGCAGGTTTCTTTCCGAAATACACTTTCATTTGACTCAAACTGTCACCGAAGTTACCATTCACGATAAATGGTGTATTGATACCGCCATAAGGTGGATCAATAGACGTAAGCGATACTGGCTTACTTGCATCATACGTGTTGATAACCTTTGGATACAGTTCGATGTCTTCCTTGCTCTCACATGCTAATAAGAGAGCAACAGATAAAAACACAAAAACTTTCTTCATGGTTAACTGATTTTCATAATATAATTATTAAGTAATTCGACTGCAAATATATTTCTGTCATCCAAAGAAACTATATAACGATATCGAAAAATAATGGAAGAATATCGATAATGTAACAAATCGTTAAAGATTTGTAACGAGAAAAAAGTACTTTATCGATATACTATAGCACTTTTTTCACTAATTTTGTACAGACGAAATCATCAGATAATTAACCATAAAGCAAATGAATTACTCAATAGACCAATTACATCTACTTACCTTAAATGTAGGCTATGCCTGTCATAATGCCGACTGGAACTGGAAAAACGTACGCAGTCCGTTTGCACGACTATTCCTCGTTACAGAAGGCTGCGCTTCCATCGATATCGGAAACCAAAATTATACTCTCACACCAGGACATCTATATTTTATTCCCGCCTACACACGACACAGTTATACTTGTACATGTCATTTTTGCCACTACTATCTGCATATCTATGAAAACAATGACAACGAAGAAAGTTTCATCGAGGATTTCACCTTTCCCGTAGAAATTGAATCACAGCCATCCGACGAAGAACTCATGAAACGTCTCTGCACGATCTATCCTTTCCTTAAACTTCCCGAATCCAACCCAGAGAGCTACAACAATTATCAAACTCTAGTCAACAATCTCCAACTCAACAGTCGTTGCTGTATGTGTGACAATATAGAAGCACGTGGCATCATCTATATTCTTATGTCTCACTTCTTCAAATATGCTCATCAACAGGTTGACATCCAAGATGACCGCATTGCCAATACTCTGCGATACATCCGACGTCATCTCAACCAAACTATCGAAATCGATGATTTGGCCAAACGGGCCTGTATGTCGAAAGATCACTTCATCCGTCTCTTCAAACAATACATGGGTACTACACCTAATGTATATATCACACGTAAGAAAATAGAAAAAGCGGAGCTCCTCTTGGTCACTACCAACCAACCGATAAAATTTATTGCAGAAACGCTTGGATATATCGACAACTCATATTTCAATCGTATATTCAAAAAAAATATCGGAATTACTCCACAACAATATCGCATGAAACGATAAATCACTTTGTGATTACTTACTCATGTAAAAAAGGGAAGTTCTGTAATGATTTTGACATAAAAACAAAAAAAGTGGAGAAAATTTTTGGTATATCGAAAACTTTTTCATACCTTTGCATCCGCAAACAAACAAAGCACGGTACCTTAGCTCAGGTGGTAGAGCAATGGACTGAAAATCCATGTGTCCTTGGTTCAACTCCAAGAGGTACCACTCCTCCTTTCATTAGGCGCGCCAAAATTTGGTCGCCTTTTTTTATGCCTTAATATTTGCAACCTTTTATTTTTTCCATTATCTTTGTCATGTGTTTATAAGAAATGAAACTAATGCCTCATCTTTATCAATATGAAATTAAGAAACTACATTATATTACTTATCTTCATCCTACTACCCATACAGCTGTATGCAGTCAAGGCCAACCCTAACCCATTCACAGTGATCGGACCAGAAGGAAAGCCAATCACCCTTGTAATGCATGGCAACGAGTCTTGCAACTGGTTCACTGATTCTTCAGGAAGAGTGTTCCAAGGTATCATTCGCAACAACCAACTGACGATAACTTCTTTCGGCTATCCCCAAAAGCAAATGATACATTGCTTAGGTTCACAGTCTATCGAAAAACAAATTCAGAAGGAACAAGATCCAGCCACACGCGTAAGTGTAGGCAACACTACCCCTTCTTATTTTCCACATTCCGGTTCCCCTCATGCCTTAGTAATACTCGTGAATTTCAAAGACCTACAATTCAAGAGCAGCAACCCTAAAAATGATTTCAATATCTATCTGAATCATCTAAACGATAACGGTCCGCATCCGTCCTATGCCTATGATTATTATAATAATGTCTACAACGAATACGATAACTATGGGTCAGTAGCACAATATTTCAAAGATATCTCCAAAGGCAAATTTACGCCCATCTTTGACATCGTTGGTCCTGTAACGGTAAGCAAAGACTATGCCTATTATGGGAATAATGGCTCCGGATCAGACATACACTATCAACAGCTGATAAAAGAAGCCGTAGAACTCGTTGATCCCTCTGTCAACTTCAAAGATTACGACTCTGATAGTGATGGGAATGTCGACCTCGTATATATCATATATGCAGGTTATTCAGAAAGTAACCGCGCTGGTAGTGACAATCTATGGCCAAAATCCGGAACCCTAGGTTCTTCTAAAATCACAACGAAAGATCAAGGCGTCATCGTGAATCGATTTGGCATCAACAATGAACTCAATGGGCGACCTACCGATAAATATATTATGTTCAATGGCATCGGACTATTCTGTCATGAATTCTGCCATACGATGGGACTCCCTGATATTTATCCAACTATCGATTTTTCCGACTACAAAAACTATAACGACCAATCCATGGAGTATTGGGATTTGATGGATGGTGGGGAATATACTGGCGAAGGCTACTGTCCTACCCCACTTACTCCTTGGGAAACAGAAGCACTTGGATGGGATAAGATGATTTCCATCCCAGAACAGGCATCCACGATTACCTTACAACATACAGAATCATATAAAATTCCAAGTAGCAACACCAATAAATATGCTATACTCCAGAATATCCAACAAGAAGGTTGGTATAGCAAGATGCCAGGACATGGTCTTCTCGTTTACCGCATAGCCTATGATGGAACTATCTACATGAGTTCCGGTATCAACAATAATAAAGGATTCCCTGACGTCACCTTACTTCCTGCCGATGGTAAGATTACATCCTCGTATCTCGTTGATGACGAAAAGGCCCAAACGAATCCAGACTATATCACCAACACGGATTATTGGACAGATTTGGCAGGTGACCCTTATCCAGGCATCACACAACTTGATTTCATTCTATCTATCGATATCAATGGCACGATAATAGACAAGCCTATATATAATATTAAGGAATCGGATGGTAATATCACTTTCGATTATCTTGAAAATAAATCTACAGGAATTATCAACTTCCCATCGACAAAGAATGGCAGTCGACTCGATCCACAACGCCCAATGTACAATATAAATGGTCAACGTATAACATCAGATTATCAAGGTATCATCCTACAATCAGGACATAAGTTTATTACTTCTTCAAAATAAAAGCATTCGGAATAAAATTGATAACATATCCACCGAACCCTTCCAGTTCGACAACAACATGCTTGTTGCCCTTCACGCGACGCACAACACCTTCCACGCCCTCGAAAGGACCACTTGTAATAGTAACATGCGCATTAACCTTACCTTTTAAGTCATCAGCAGAAAGATACACCACCTCATCCATATTCACCTCCGTAGCATGGATGAAATTTTCCATCTGTCGCATAGGCACCGTCATTATCGTATCAGGATTATCCGATACAACGGAATGTTGCATCATATAACGCAAAGGTTCACATTCTACCGTTTGCTGTTTTAGTTTAGTTATCGTCTTCTGATCACTAAAGATAAAGATCAGATTATTCACGGCCGGCACCAGTTTACGTTTCACACGTTTATTCTCCACATAATTGGCATACTGCATAGGTACAAACGAACGTATATCATGCTCATCAAGATACGCCTTCACTTTCATCTGCCGAGAATAAGTTACTCGCATCGGGAACCATTGTTTCATAAGATCAGCTATATTAGTTTTTAAATTGCAAATATACATTATTTTTTAAATATAGGACAATATCAATCAAAAAATCACATAAGCATCATTTAATTCACGTTAAATCGATTAAATGGCTAATTTCTTTAACCATTTTTTTATACTTTTGCATTCAACTTTTAAATATAAACATATGGACATTATAAAAACCAACATAGAAGGAGTATTGATTATAGAACCTCGCCTTTTTAAGGACGAACGAGGTTACTTCTTTGAAAGTTGGTCAAAACGAGAATTCGAAGAAAAAGTAGGTAACATCGAATTCGTACAAGACAACGAGAGCAAATCAAGCTATGGTGTAATGCGAGGTCTACACTTCCAGCGTCCACCTTTCACCCAGTCTAAATTGGTAAGATGTGTTCGCGGTCGTGTGCTCGACGTAGCCATTGACTTACGAAAAGGCAGTAAGACCTACGGACAACATGTAGCAGTAGAGCTCACAGAAGACAATCATCGTCAGTTCTTTATCCCGAAAGGATTTGCACATGGTTTTGCAGTTCTAAGCGAAACCGCAGTATTCCAGTATAAATGTGATAATTTCTATCACCCAGAAGCAGATGGTGGAATTTCCATTACCGACGAAAGTCTTGGTATTGACTGGAAGATCCCAGTGAAAGAAGCCATATTAAGCGAAAAAGACACAAAACATCCTTTGCTCAAAGACTTCGAAACACCGTTCGAACTTTAACGAAAGGAATATAATATGAGAAAAATTTTATTCACAGTACTAATGGCATCATTAGTACTGAGTTTTTTTGCGTCTTGCGAAAACCTAGATCCCGAAGATCTAGAACAAACAAAAAACGAGAAATTAGTAAATCTTACGGTTAAATGCAAGTTGGATAACAAATTCATTGACTTTGCAACAAGAGCTAACGCCACTGCACAGGATGTTGGAATCAAAAACATCTTTTGGTCCTTAGTCACTTCCGACAACAAGATTGCATACTCCGGAAGGGAAACAACTAAAGATTCAGTTTTTGGAAAACTTTCTATCAATTGTAATCCTGGCAATTACCGTCTTGTAATCTTTGCTACCAAAGACAGTGTTCCTGTAACAAATAACGATGAGGTCATCAATTATACTAGTGGAAAGGTACAGGAAGCGTATAGCTATAGTGCTAACGTGAGGATCAAATCAGTAAAAAATAATACTAGGACATGTACCTTAAAACACTGTATTGCACGATTCAACATCATCAACACATGTCCTATTCCTGACGATGTCACAACAATTACCCTTACTGCGGATGGAGTATGTAAAAGTTTCGACATGATTAACAATATCGGTATATCCCCAGAAACAATAACTCGTGATATTCCTTTAACTCCTGACAAACACAAGGAAATGAATATCTTTTTAAACTTTTTCCTTCCAACAACAGATGGGAATATCACTCATGCCAACATAAAGTTAGAGTTCAAAGATAAAGAAGGAGAGGTCGTTAGTACATGTACATTCTCAGACCTACCTTTAGAAACAGACCATACCACCCTATATAGAGGTATTGTAATAAAAGATGCCGATAACAGCAACATGGAAATAGATACCGCTTGGGGGGATACCATTAAGGCACCCCAACCAATTGTATCACAAATTATTTCTTCGAAAGATGCAAAAATCTACTGATAGCACTACCAAGATCGCGCTGTTTGTTATCGATATATGCATCTAGAAGTTTACAATTCCCCTCAGGAAGAATATCATAGTCGGCTATAACTGCAGGTATCAGGCAGCTATAGCCTTCTTTTAATTCCACCTCTTGACCATTACTCCGTATACGAATTTTACAACTACCCTTCAGACACATCGAAATAATAAAGCTATCATATTTTATCAAATCTCGATGGAAAGGTTCTTCTGTGTCAACAATCCGTACACTAAAGTAAGGTGTCGCCAATACCGAGTTTGCACGATTATCAACCTCCACATAACGAGTACGATAATCATCCTCTACATGAAAATCCAAAGCCTCTGCTGCAAGATCAGTATGCAGTTCTCGAGGTTTTCCATCCATACCAGGACGATTATAGTCAAATATACGATAGGTAAGGTCACTACTCTGCTGTACCTCAGCTAATAGGATGCCACTACAAATGGCATGCACCCTACCCGCTGGCAGGTAAAAGACATCACCGGCTTTCACCTCATGCTTTGCCAACACCTCTGTAATGGTTCCGTCACCAATTCTTCTTCGATATTCGTCCTGATTAATTTCATGACTAAATCCGGCATACAGATAGGCTCCAGGTTCTGCGTCTATCACATACCACATCTCACTTTTACCAAATTTGCCATGCACTCTTTTCGCCATTTCATCATTAGGGTGCACCTGAATAGATAAATCTCTATGAGCATCAATAAACTTCACCAATAATGGCAACTTATTATTGTATTTTTCGGCTACAGAGGCACCGAGAATCTCTATAGGATATTCCTCTATAAGTGAAACAAGATCGCGACCTGCAAACGGTCCATTAGTTATCATATTGATACTTGAAGGAACAGCAGAAACCTCCCAAGACTCTCCTACCGGCAGACTATGTGCATCCAAGCCTTTCCATTGACACAATTTTTCACCGCCCCAAACGGTCTCATGTAAATTTGGTTCAAATAGTAATGGTAATATATTCGTATTTTCCATTTTACAAATTATTTATCGGCAAAGATACAAAAAAAAACAGAACCACACATAAACATAAAGAAAAAAGCCTTGCTCTTCGCAAGGCTTCCTTCATTTATCCAACACATCATACACAGAATTATTACTCTTAAATTCTGGCACAATACATTTCATAATCTTGACAGTTTCCATATCATCAAACTGCCAACTTACATCTATCAACTGCTGGATTTCTCGATTCACCTCTTGGTAATCATATTCGCGAACCGAAGCAATGCGAATCTTTTCATGAAAACTCGGTTTCGTACCCTCTAACTCATTAAGTACTTCCTCATACAACTTTTCACCAGGACGCAAACCAGTATACTTTATCTCTACATCCGTTGCGCCACTCAGTTTTATCATACGTTCTGCCAAATCCGCAATTCTTACAGGTTTACCCATGTCAAAGACAAAGATTTCACCACCATTACCTTTTGTTCCGGCTTCAAGTACCAATTTACATGCCTCCGGTATCAACATAAAGAAACGAATGATATCAGGATGTGTGACGGTAAGTGGTCCACCATGTTTCAGTTGTTCCCTGAACAGCGGAATTACCGAGCCATTACTTCCCAAAACATTACCAAAACGCGTGGTAACAAACTGCGTCAGAACACCATCCCTGCCATTCTCACGAATTTCCTTGTTCAAACTCTGCACATAAATCTCACAGATACGTTTCGAACATCCCATCACATTCGTTGGGTTCACTGCCTTATCCGTACTCACCATCACAAACTTCTTAACACCATATTTCACACTCAGGTCTGCAATGACTTTCGTACCTAAAACATTATTTTGCACAGCCTCACAAGGGTTATCTTCCATCATCGGCACATGCTTATATGCAGCTGCATGAAATACGTAGTCAGGACGGAAATCTTTGAAAATCTTCTCCATTCTATCCATCTTCGTTATCGAAGTCACCACAGTTTTTGCAGGAATCTCAGGAAACTGCTTTTCCATCATTAACCTCACATCATGTTCTGGTGTTTCAGCCTGATCAATCAACATCATACCAGACGGTTTAAAGAGTGCCACCTGCCGTACAATCTCTGAACCTATCGAACCGGCAGCACCCGTTATCATAATGCGCTTCCCCGTAAGTTCACGAGCAACACTCTCCATATCAACTTTGATCTCGCTTCTTGGCAATAAATCCTCAACACTCACCTCCTGCAAAGCTTGTCCCTGTGTCATCGACCCAGCTACCCATTCCTTAGCCTCATCGATCATAAAGATCTTCACACCAGCATCGATAAAGAAATTCTGCAGTTTTTCATCCTTACGAAATTGCTGATTTCTTTGTGGTGCTACCAACAAAGCCTCTATACCCAATTGTTCTATCACCTTTTTCAAAGAGTCATCTGCATCAAACACTCTTACCCCCATTAGATTATGATGAATCAAAGTCTCTTGATTCGAGATAAATCCCTTCAAATCAAACCTCTTAGGTTTCTCTGTCCTTATCGATTTAGCCAGCATCACACCACCATCCAACACGCCATAAATCAGTGCGCGCATGGCCTTTTCATCTTGGAAGAATAAGTCATACAGTTCTTTTACCAGCACACGTACAGCCCACATCGCTACAGTTGCGATGAAATACAATCCAATAATTTCACGACCATTCAGATTAGAAAAAAGACTCGTTGGCAACCTATATAATGGATAATGAAGCACTAGAGCTATTACCAAATTCATCAGGTTAGCATACCCTACTCTCTTCAAATCAACAAACGAAGAATATCTAAAGATACCAGAATAAGTATGGAAACGTCTAAATCCAATCATTGCAAGTATCGTATAGATAAACATAGAATGGACAAGTTCCCAAAAATTCGTGGCCGTTTGCATACCATGTCGAAAAAGATAAAACATGATAATTCCCGATGCCATAACAATTGACATATCGAGCAACAAAATGCACCAATATGGCAAAGAGTTTTTCTTAAAGTACCAGCATATTAAGTGATTCAGTCCCATGTGTTTAAGTAATTAAATGTTTAAATCGAATGATAAGTTATGCTATACGGCAAATCTATATATTATTTTCTTAAGTTCCAACTATTTTTCGCAAAAAAAATCGAATATTTTTATATAACAAAAAAAGTTTGCAGAATCCTAAGCTTTTTTCAAGATAAAAACGCATTTGGAGATAGGGATACTATTTTATAATCTATACTTGAAGATACGGAAGGGTGTATAGATGGATAGGCAAAATATTGAACTTTCTACAAACAATGCCATAAAAAGAAAAAGGGAGACCAAAGTCTCCCAAAGATCAATTAATTTTGTATTGCTATGTACAAGCAACTGATTTTAAAGCAAAGTTATACAACTTCTATATTACTCCAGCAAAGAATAAAGAGAAAAAATATAGCAGCAGCTATAAATATTTTCCCATCAACTATCACACGCAAAATAAAACGTAATAGTTGCAAGAGATGTATATGTCTCAAAGCAATAGTATTTACCACAAACGACGCAAATCTGGTAATCGCACCATAAACAAAGAAACAAAGAGTCGTGTTATTGACTTATTGGTTACAGAGCAATGGTCACCCAAACAGATATCAGGAACACTAGCTCTAGAAGGTATTTACGTATCTCATGAGACTATTTACAAGGTAATACGCAAAAATAAGTCTCAAGGTGATGAGTTGTATAAAATATCTCTTGCAATTCTATTCCCAATAGAGTCAGCATAGATAAAGCTCATTAGACAATGGTTCTATCATGGCTAATTATTCACATCACTACATAACAAAAGTATGCATAAGATTAACATAAAACCAAGAGAGAATTTGAAATTCTTGACACCGCCAGGATGCTTTTAGGAAAAATATCGTAAATTTGCACTTGCGAGAGTGTAAAGTAAACTGTGTCAGGCTACAATAAAAGTAGTAAGACATAGTTTATTTTATGATGGCAAACGAAGAAATTGATTACAAGTTGGCAGCCGAACAATTAC